>MRWF01012728.1_pt1 | contig 31059 bp, 25 predicted proteins | sample 1013331 | NCBI WGS metagenome assembly MRWF01 (sample SAMN06117577, study PRJNA244670) | biofilm metagenome | biome: Water; feature: Cathode Biofilm; material: Biofilm; isolation source: microbial consortium enriched at the cathode of a solar microbial fuel cell | place: USA: District of Columbia ... | reverse complement strand
TGACACGAGGCGATGCACGTTCCCTGCTGGCGCTCTCCCGGGTGTCCGTAGAGACTGGCGACTACGACGACGCGGCACGCTATTACTCGCGACTGATTTCATTGATGCAGCGAAATCAGCGTCTGGTCCACTCACCGGAGAGCCTTCTTACCGGAATCCGCATTGCCCGCTTCTACAGTGATGAAAACCAGGAGGCGAGCCTTGCGCTTCAACTCAGAAACAAATTTCCGGAGTCAGTCGAATACCAACAATATAAGGTGCTGATTTCTAATGGCAACTGAAGAAAACTCACAGCCAGCTATGAAGGAGCCCGTAGGGCGGCAGCTTCAAAAGGCACGGGAGAAAACCGGTCTGAGTACCGGTGATGTCGCAGCAGCGCAGCATTTGCGTCCTTCGGTAATCCAGGCGATCGAGTCGGGAGATTACAGCCAGATTGACAGTGAACTCTTTCTGAAAGGGTATGTCAGGGCTTATGCAAAACAGGTTGGGCTGGACGCAGATGCAGTGATTGCCGACCTCGACCAGGAACTGGAACCCATTCGGCAACAGCGGGAACAGGAGCAGGAAGCCAATCCGCTGGTAGACATCGAACGTCGCAGACGTCGTAAACGTCAGCTTGCCAAGGCTCTGTTTTTCCTGGTGGTGCTGGGCATTGCCGGATACCTTGCTTTCACCTTTCTGGCTCCTTCACAGGGCCCGGCGCCTTCCGAGCCGACGACAGAACCGGAATCAGTGCCGGAGGAGCCTGCTCCTGCTGAAGCCGAGGAATCGGCTGCGTTGGCCGAGCCAGAGCGCTCCGAACCTGTGCTTGTTGCCAGTGCTGAAGAGTCGGAATCGGCAGTTATGGAGGCGGAGGCGCCTACCGTGCAGCAGTCTGAAACAGAAACTGAGGCTCAAGCGCCTGAAACTGACGTTGGTGAAAATCAGTTGCCTGAAAACACACTGGCTACGGACGATGGCGCGGCTGATGCAACCGAGCCTGTTACCGATCAGATTCCTGCGGTCGTCCAGACCCCCGAGCCGGTTCTGGAAGACCCGAATGGGCTGTCGGATGCTTCGGACAACGGTCGACTCCAGATTCGCTTCAGTGACGATTGTTGGGTGCAGATCAGTGACGCAGCCGGTAACCGCCTGGTGAATTCGCTCCAGCGTAACGGGGATCTGATTGATATCGAGGGGCCGACGCCCTTGAGGGTTGTGATTGGCGCAGTCGATGCGGTTGAGTCCATCCGTTTCCAGGGCGAGCCAGTGGATATCGGTGGCTACCGGGTTGTTAACAACCGGTCAGAATTCACCCTGACAATCTGAAATTTGATCAAATTTTCCATATCGGTCAGTAAGACATGAAACAGGATTCCCCGATTATCAGACGCAAATCCCGCCAGATCATGGTGGGCAATGTTCCTGTGGGTGGTGACGCGCCGATTGCGGTGCAGAGCATGACCAACACCGAAACCTGTGACGTAGAGGCCACCGTTGGCCAGATCAAGGCATTGCAGGAGGCAGGTGCGGACATAGTGCGTGTTTCCGTTCCGTCCATGGACGCCGCTGAGGCGTTCGGGAAGATTCGGGAGCAGGTTTCCCTGCCGTTGGTTGCCGACATCCACTTCGATTACAAAATCGCTCTTCGGGTAGCAGAACTGGGTGTTGACTGTCTCCGGATCAATCCTGGCAATATCGGCCGCGATGACCGCGTCAGTGCCGTGATCAGTGCGGCCCGGGACGGCAACATTCCCATTCGCATTGGTGTGAACGCCGGTTCGCTGGAGAAGTCTCTCCAGCGCAAATATGGCGAGCCGACGGCAGACGCGCTGGTGGAGTCCGCCATGCGCCACATCGATATCCTGGATCGTCATGACTTCCAGGATTTCAAGGTTAGCCTGAAAGCGTCGGAAGTGTTTATGACGGTCGATGCCTACCGTAAGATTGCCCAGCAGATTGAGCAGCCCCTGCACCTTGGCATCACCGAGGCCGGTGGTTTGAGATCCGGAACCGTGAAGTCCTCCATTGGCCTTGGCATGCTGTTGATGGACGGCATCGGTGACACCATCCGGGTATCGCTTGCAGCGGACCCCGTGCAGGAAATCAAGGTGGGCTTCGATATACTGAAGAGCCTGCGCCTGCGCAGTCGCGGTATAAACTTCATCGCCTGTCCCAGCTGTTCCCGGCAGAATTTCGATGTCATCCAGACCATGAATGATCTGGAAGCTCGTCTGGAGGATGTAAACGATTCTCTGGATGTGGCGATCATCGGGTGCATCGTAAACGGTCCGGGTGAGGCGAAAGTGGCGGATCTCGGACTTACCGGCGGAAGCCCCAAGAACCTCTTCTACATGGCGGGAAAGCCGAACCAGAAGCTGGACAACGCGACATTGACGGATGATCTGGAGCGCCTGATTCGCGAGGAAGTGGCACGGCGCAAGGAACAGGAAGATTCGATTATTGCCCGGTCAGACAACTGATTGTTTCCAGTTCCCGGCATAACCATCCAGAAAAAGTTAAGGGTTAACATTGGCAAAGATTCAGGCAATTCGCGGGATGAACGATATCCTGCCGGAGCAGACGCCGGTTTGGCAGTTTGTGGAATCCACGGTTCGCAGAGTACTGGCCCAGTATGGCTACCAGGAAATCCGCATGCCGATTGTGGAACAGACCGATCTGTTCAAGCGTTCGATTGGTGAAGTGACCGACATCGTCGAAAAGGAAATGTACACCTTTGAAGACCGCAACGGTGACAGTCTGACCCTCCGCCCGGAGGGCACCGCCGGTTGTGTTCGGGCCGCCGAAGAGCACGGTCTTCTGTTCAATCAGACCCGCCGTCTCTGGTACACCGGCCCGATGTTCCGGCACGAACGTCCGCAAAAAGGCCGCTATCGCCAGTTTCATCAGATTGGCGTGGAATGTTTTGGCATGAACGGTCCGGACATTGATGCCGAACTGCTCATCTTGACGGCAAGGCTCTGGAAAGAGCTTGGGCTTGCCGAGCATACCCGGCTTGAGATCAATTCCATCGGAACGTCGGAGTCCCGTCGGGTTTACCGGTCCGCCCTCGTGGATTACCTCGGTCAGTTCAAGGCAGACCTGGATGCCGATAGCCAGCGTCGCCTCGAATCGAACCCCCTGCGCATTCTGGATAGCAAGGATCCTTCCACGCGGAAAATCCTCGAAAACGCGCCCAGCCTTGACGACTATCTCGACGAAGAATCCCGCGAGCACTTCGAGCGCCTGAAGGCGCTTCTTGAGGCTGCAGGGGTGAATTATTCAGTGAATCCAGCGCTGGTGCGGGGCCTCGATTACTACGGCAAGACGGTGTTCGAGTGGATTACCGACAGCCTCGGCGCCCAGGGTACGGTGTGTGCAGGTGGTCGATACGATGGCCTGGTGGAACAGCTGGGTGGCAAGCCGACCTTTGCAGTGGGCTTTGCAATGGGCCTTGAGCGCCTTATCCTGCTGCTGGAAACGCTGGAACTGGTTCCTGAGCACGTAAACAGCAATGCCGATGTCTACGTAACGGCGATGGGCGAGGGCGCATTGGCGCCTGCGCTCGTTCTGGCTGAACAGCTCCGGGCAGCCCTGCCAGAGCGTGTGATTGTTTCCCATTGTGGCGGTGGCAGTTTCAAAAGCCAGATGAAAAAGGCAGACCGCAGTGGTGCCAGGTACGCGGTGATTCTGGGCGAGAACGAAGTGGCCAACGGCACCGCCGGGCTTAAACCCTTGCGAGCCGACGAGCCGCAGGCGGAGATCGCCCAGGACAAGCTTGCGGACACTCTGGCAGCGGCGCTGGCCAACTGAATCTGACCAAATTTACTGATACAAAAGCAAAAATTCGACAACAGGAGTCCCCATGGCAGAGTTGCGCACCGAAGAAGAACAGGTCCAGGCGATCAAGGACTGGTGGAAGAAAAACGGCAGTTCTCTGCTGATCGGCATTGGTGCAGCCCTGGCCATTGTGTTCGGCTGGCAGGCTTGGCAGAACCATCAGGCGCAGCAACGCACCGAGGCAGCCAACCAGTTTGCCAACCTCCTCAATGCCTTTAGTGACCAGGCCGATGAAACCAGCGGCGAGACCGTCGCTTTCGTCGCGCAGACCCTGCGGGAGGACTACACGGATAGCGCCTATGCGGTCTACGGTAACCTGATCCTCGCCCGTCAGCAGTTGATGCAGGAGGGCAACGCCGAAGCCGCCATTGATTCCCTGAAGTGGGCATTGGAAAAAACCGGAGAGCATGAGGCACTGGCGCTTGTGGTCCGTAATCGTCTGGCTCGCGCCCAGTTTTCCTCAGGCCAGTACGAAGATGCTCTGGCCACCATCGACGGCGCCGGTAATGCCGATGCGTTTGATGCCATGTACTCCGAGCTCCGTGGCGACATCCTGTTGGCGCAGGGCGACCGGGAGGGCGCACGTGAGGCCTATCTTGCTGCCCGTGAGCAGAGCCAGCAGGGTCGTAGCGGTATTCTGGAACTGAAACTGGCAGACCTCGGTGTCGGGGAGGATGCCTGATGCCGGTTATCCGCGACAGGATCTCAAAACGCGGACTGCTGATGGCGCTGGCAATGCTGGCGGCACTTTCCGGGTGTAGCACCACGGATACTTTCGAACAACCTGTTCCGGTTCCCGAGATTGAGGCGTCTGCCGAATTCAAGAGAGTCTGGAGCATGTCCGTGGGCGACGGTCATGATGGTGATTTTCTCTACCTGGCACCTCTGAATACCGGGGATCTGATCTACGCCGCATCGGCGAATGGTGAGATTTACGCCGTGGCCTCGGATTCCGGCAAGGTTGTCTGGGAATCTGAATTTGAAGAGCGCATCTTCTCGGGCCTCGGTGGCGATGGGCAGAACCTCTATCTGACCACCGAGAACGCCGATCTGGTGGCGCTATCCCGTGAGGACGGCTCCGAGCTGTGGCGCCAGTCGCTGCCCACCGAAGTACTGTCGTCGCCCCAGTCCAACGGCTCCCTGGTGGTGGCCCATACGACGGACGGCAAGGTGTTGGGATTCAGTGCCACCGATGGTGAGAAACTCTGGCAGTACGACGGCACGGTTCCGGTTCTGTCCATGAGGGCTGCTGCGGCGCCGCTGGTCGGTGGAGACGTTGTCATTGCCTCCTTTGCCAGTGGCAAATTGATCGCTCTGGCGGCAGCCTCGGGGCAACCCATGTGGCAGTATGAAGTGGGCCAGCCTCAGGGGCGCACCGAGCTTGAAAGGCTGGTTGACGTGACGGGGCAGCCCCTGGTCATTGAGACCGCCGTCATGGTGGTTGGCTACCAGGGCAAACTTGCCCTCGTTGATATTCGTACCGGGCAGGAGATCTGGAGCCGGAAGGCATCCAGCCTCTATTCCCCGATGATTGGTGGCGGCGAGATCTATCTGGCCTCGGCCAATGGCGACATTGTTGCTCTGAGAGGCTCTGATCGTCGGGAAGTCTGGACCCAGGATCGTCTGGCCTGGCGGCAGCTGACCCAGCCAATAGTTTATGAAGACTATCTGGTGGTCGGCGATTTTGAAGGCTACCTGCATGTCATTGACCGTGAGGATGGCAAGCTGGTTGGCCAGCTGGAGTTCGACGATGAGGGTATCCGCGTACCGGCACAGCGCCTCGCCAATGGTAACCTGCTGGTTTTTGGCAACAGCGGAAAGATGGCCGTATTCCAGGTTAAGCCGCAGGATTGATCCCCCATTATGACCCCAGTTATTGCCCTTGTCGGACGCCCTAACGTCGGCAAATCGACATTATTTAATCAGATGACCCGTTCCAGGGATGCCCTGGTTGCGGACTTTCCGGGGCTTACCCGTGACCGCAAATACGGTGAGGGCAGCTACGAGGGGCAGCGCTTCATCGTCATAGACACCGGTGGTCTTACCGGTGACGAGCGGGGCCTTGATCTTGAAATGGCCCGCCAGTCAATGCAGGCGGTAGAAGAAGCGGACATCGTGCTATTCCTGGTGGACGGCAGGGCCGGCCTTACTGCAGGCGATGAGCTGATTGCAGACAGTCTGCGCCGCTCGGGCAAGCAGGCGCATCTGGTCGTGAACAAGACCGATGGACAAGATCCGGACATCGCCGCGTCGGATTTCTACAGCCTTGGCTTTGAATCCACGTTCCTGATCGCAGCCTCCCACAACCGCGGAATCCGCTCCATGCTTGAAATCCTGCTGCCCTCTGAAGAGGAGCGGGAAGAAGAGGACCGTGCAGATCGCTACCCCGGCATCCGCATTGGCGTGGTAGGCAGGCCGAACGTGGGCAAGTCCACACTGGTCAACCGCATGCTCGGTGAGGACCGTGTGGTGGTTTATGACATGCCTGGCACTACCAGGGACAGCGTTTATATACCCTACGAGCGCCAGGGCAGCCAATACACGTTGATTGATACCGCCGGTGTCCGTCGAAGAAAGAATGTCAGCGAAGTGGTGGAGAAGTTCTCCATCATAAAAACGCTGCAGGCGATCGATGACGCCCACGTGGTTATCCTGGTTATTGATGCCCGGGAAGGTCTGGTTGATCAGGATCTTCACCTGATCGGGTTTGTGTTGGATGCCGGCCGCTCGCTAGTCATTGCCGTCAACAAGTGGGACGGCATGGACCCGGAAGACCGCGCCCGGGTGAAAGAACAGGTTCAGCGTCGCCTCGACTTTCTGGATTACGCTGATAAGCACTATATCTCGGCGCTTCACGGCTCCGGCGTCGGCGTGATGTATGAGTCGGTGCAAGCCTGCTATGAGTCCGCGATGGCGAAATGGCCAACCAACCGCCTGACTGCGATTCTGCAGGATGCTATTGCCCAGCATCAGCCACCCATGGTGCACGGTCGCAGGATCAAGCTGCGTTACGCGCACCAGGGCGGTTCCAACCCCCCTGTGATTGTGGTTCACGGTAACCAAGTGGATTCCCTGCCTGGCGCATACAAACGATATCTTGAGAATACCTTCCGTAAGGTTCTGAAGGTAACGGGTTCACCAATCCGCTTCGAGTTCAAATCGGGTGAAAATCCGTTTGCCGGCAAAGTGGATCGGCTGACTCCGCGTCAGAAGGTCAAGAAGGACAACGACGAGAAGAAAGGCCGTCGTCCGAAAAAACAGCGTCAGAAGAGCCTCAAGCGCTGAGTGAGTGGCCGGGCTCAGGACTTATTCATGGTCCGGCCCCGCACTTTCCACCTGCTTGGCCTGCACAGCGGTTAACGCAACCGTAAACACGATATCCTCCACCAGAGCCCCACGTGAAAGGTCGTTCACCGGCTTCCGCAAGCCCTGAAGCATTGGCCCGACACTGACCACATTGGCACTTCGCTGAACCGCCTTGTAAGTGGTATTGCCGGTGTTCAGATCCGGGAATACGAAGACCGTTGCCTTGCCTGCAACTTTGCTGTCCGGCGCCTTGCTTCTTGCGACGCTTTCGATGGCCGCTGCATCGTATTGGAGTGGTCCGTCTATCAGCAGATCCGGCCTGCGCTCGCGAGCGATCCTCGTCGCCTCCCTGACTTTCTCGACATCCTGGCCGCTGCCGGACTCTCCGGTGCTGTAACTGATCATGGCGACCAGCGGCTCGATACCAAAGGCTTCCGCAGACTCCGCACTCTGGATGGCGATGTCGGCCAGTTCCTCGGCGTTCGGGTCCGGATTGATGGCACAGTCTCCATACACCACCACCTGTTGCGGCAGTAGCATGAAGAACACGGAAGAGACCACTTTCGCATGGTCATGGGTCTTGATCAGCTGAAGAGCGGGGCGCACGGTATTGGCCGTTGTGTGAACGGCCCCCGACACCAGGCCATCTGCTTCATCCAGAGCCACCATCATGGTGCCGAGGACAACATTGTCCTCGAGCATGGCCTCGGCCATGTCCGATGTCAGGCCCTTGTGCTTGCGCAGGTCCACCATCGGGCCGACATAGCGTTGACGCACCTCCGAAGGATCAATGATCTCGATATCCTCCGGCAGTTCCAGGTCCTGGGAATCCGCAACCCGCCGTATCTCCTGCGCATTACCTATCAGGGCACACCGTGCCAGCTTGCGCTGATGACAGATGATGGCTGCCTGTACGGTTCGTGGTTCGCTGCCCTCCGGCAGGACGATGCGCTTGTTGGCAGCCCGGGCACGTTCTGAAAGCTGGTATCGGAACGCCGGCGGAGAAAGCCGACCCTGTCGCGCGACCTTGAGATGCTGCTGCAACCAGTCCGTGTCTATGCGGGTGGCGACTGCCTCCATCGCTTTTTCGATCCGCTTGGGGTCATCAATGGGAATGGCGGACGAGAGGTTGGCCAGCATGTGCGCCGTCTCATAGGTATTGGCATCCGAGCCCAGTACCGGCAGACCCGTTTCCAGCGCCCGGTGGCAGAGATCAATCACACGCTGATCCGGCATCAGGCCGCCGGTAAGCATCAGGCCGGCCAGCGGCACTCCGTTCAGCGCGGCAACGGCCGTGGTCACCACAATGTCCTCCCGATCGCCCGGTGTCACCAGCAAGGTGCCGGGTCTCAGAGTCTCGGTCATATTCCGAATGCTTCGGGCACACAACGACACCTTCTGGACCCGCCTCGCGTGCATCTGGCCCTCATTGAGAACCGGTAACCCCAGTTCCCTCGCGATGTCGGAGACTCGCGGTGCAAGCAGCTCTGGCTGCCAGGGGATCTCGGCAATCAGCCGAAAACGGCCATCGCTGAAGACCTTACACTGGGTCTGGTAATCGATGACGCTCGGGGCAGGGTGGTTGCTGCTGGATCGGGGCTCAAGCCCCGCCTGCTCGGGTTCTCCCACCTTGTTCAGTATGACGCCTATGACATTCGGGTCGCTTGGATTGGCAAACAGGCGCGATGAGAAGTCCATCTCTTCATCCACTTGCTGGGCGCTCAGGTTCTTTGGGGTACTCACAAGGATAACCTCGGAGCCCAGGTTGCGGGCGACCTCCACGTTCAGCCTGGCAATATAGGCTTCGCTGCGGTCCGGCACCAGGCCCTCGATGATCACCACGTCCACGTCCCGGGCAACCTTCTGGTATTCGCCGACCACCGTCTCCAGCAGGTAATCCGATTTGCCCCTGTTGAGCAGTTGCTGGGCTTCCCTCAGGGCAATCGGATCTGGTGGATTCAGATGGCTGCTGGCGCGCACGAACGCCACGGAGGAGTCCTGGCCGGCATTGTGCCTGGACTCCGCCCGGTGGACGGTCTGGCAGAAAGGTTTGTAAAAGCCGACACTCACGCCCACTCGCTCCAGGGCGCGCAGCAGACCCAGGCAAACTGACGTGAGCCCTGAATCTATGGATGTCGGTGCAAAAAAGAGACTCTTTGCCATGGTGGTATTCCTGATGATGCGCGTGGGTCAGGCCGGGGCGACCGAGCCGGCAAGCCGGGATGCTTCCCGTGCAATAACCAGTTCCTCGTTGGTGGGGATCACCAACACGGGAAACCTGGAGTCGGGGCTTTCGATCCGCCCGTCGCTGAACTCGCCATGATGGTTGTTGAGGTCCGGACTGAGCTCAAACCCCATGAGCTTGAGATGGTTGATGGTTTCGGCTCTGATCCGGGCACTGTTTTCCCCAATGCCGCCAGTGAAAACCAGCGCGTCGAGGTGGCTAAGGGACGCCATCATGGCCCCAATGTAACGGGCGAGCCGGAAGCAGAAAACATCAATGGCGGTTTGTGATGGCTCATGGCCATGATCCGCGAGTTCACAGAGCGAGCGCATGTCATTGGTCTGGCCGGACAGGCCGAGAAGGCCACTTTCCTGGTTCAGGATCCGGTGAACCTCATCGGCGGCGAAGCCTTTGCCGCTTAGAAAGTCGAACAGGCCAGGGTCGACATCCCCACTGCGGGTTCCCATTACCAGTCCCTCCAGTGGCGTAAGGCCCATGCTGGTATCGACACTGATGCCGTCCCGGATGGCCGTAATGCTGCATCCATTGCCCAGGTGCGCCGAGATGACCGAGGTGGTTGCCGGTGTTTTTCCCAACAAACGGGCAGTTTCGGCGGCCATGAAGGCATGACTGGTGCCGTGGAACCCATAACGGCGGACGCCCCAATCGCGATACCAGGCCTCTGGTAGCGCATAGAGGAATGCCCTTTTGGGCAGGGTCTGGTGAAAGGCGGTGTCGAAAACGGCAGTCTGGGGCGCCCCGGGAAACTGGGCCAGGGTTGCTCGAATACCGGACAGATTGACCGGATTGTGCAGTGGTGCAAGACCAGCGCAGTCCTCAATAGCATTGATGACATCGTCATCAAGCAGTACAGCTTCACGGAAAGTCTCGCCACCATGAACCACCCGGTGACCAACGGCCGTCGGGGCGGACGCCATCAGCCCCTGATCCCGGAATGCTGTAACCAGTGCAGTCAGCGCCTGATCATGGTTGGCGCCCGGGTCCAGAGGAATGGTTCCTTCCTGGCCTTCAACGCGAGCAAATGCGTCGTTTTGACCGAGACGCTCAGCGAGAGCGGATGCCAGCTTTCTGTGTTGGTCATCGAATAAGGCGAGTTTCAGGGATGAGCTGCCGCAGTTCACGACAAGTACGGTGTCTTCCATGGGAGTCAGGTTCCAACGGTTTTCGATCTATACCCGATGATTGCTGGCCAGCCAGGCTTCAAAATCCGGTGCCGGCAGGGGGCGGCTGTAGAAGTAACCCTGAGAGAAGTCGCAACCTTCCTTTTTCAGGAAGTGGGTCTGAGCCTCTTCTTCCACGCCTTCAGCGATCACCCGCAGGCCCAGGCTGTGGGCCATGTTGATAATGGCCCGCACCAGTGAAGCATCTTCAGGTTCCTTCATGACATCCTGAACAAACGATTTATCGATCTTCAGGGTATCAAACGGGTAGCTCTTCAGATAGCTGAGGGCCGAGTAGCCGGTACCAAAATCGTCTACTGACAGCCGGATCCCGGCTTTGTCGAGTTGGCGCAGGATTTCGGCGGTTTCAATGGAGTTGTCCAGAATCAGTCGTTCGGTAATTTCAAGTTCCAGCTGTTCCGGTGCCAGACCGCTGGTAGAGAGGGCGTGCATCACGGCCTCGGTAAACCCGGGATCCCGGAACTGGCGTGGGGACACGTTCACGGAAATACCGATGTCTTTTCCGATGGCCTGCCTCCATCCCACGGCGGCCCGACAAGCCTCTTCAAGAACCCACTCTCCGATGGGTGTTATCAGGCCGGTTTCCTCGGCCAGGGGAATAAACCGATCGGGCATCACCATGCCCATGGCCGGGTTGTTCCAGCGCAGCAGCGCCTCCACCGAGCAAAGGGTGCCGGAATCGGTATTCACGATTGGCTGGAAATACAGTTCGAATTCCTTCAGCTCCAGAGCCCTGCGCATGCTGGATTCCATCTTCAGGCGTTCATGGGAGACTTCGGTCATTTCCGGCGCGAAATGGGCAAACGAGCTCTTGCCCTTGTGTTTGGCCTGGTACATGGCGGCATCAGCGTGCTGCAGGAGCGTACCGCTGTTGTCGGAGTCCGTCGGGAAAATGGCGATGCCGATACTCGTGGTTACGAACACCTCCTGCCCATTCAGAATGTACGGTGGCGAGAAGGTCTTCAGGATACGCTCTGCGACCTGCGAGGAAGCCTCGGGGCCAGTCAGGCCTGGCAGGATCACGAGGAACTCATCGCCACCCAGGCGGGCAACGGTGCTGGTACCGCGAAGGCAACTTGAAATTCGACGGGCCGCCTCGATCAGCAGGTTATCGCCGGCATCGTGGCCAAGGGTGTCGTTAATGTGCTTGAAGTTGTCGAGATCGAGGAACATCACGCCCACGAGGGTACTTTCCCGACGTGCCTGGGCCAGTGCCAGTTTCAGACGGTCCAGGGCCAGCATCCGGTTGGGCAGCCCGGTCAGGATGTCGTAGTTGGCCTGGCGCAGGAGCTGCTGTTCATAGCGTTTGCGGATGCTGATGTCTTCACCCAGGATGAGGTAACCGGTGGTGCCGCCGGATTCGTCCTTGATAGGGGTGGCAATCAGTTGCTCCCAGAAGCGTTCACCATTACGGCGCACGCTGTTCACTTCACCCTGCCAGACCCCGACGCGCTGCACCTGCAGGCGGATGGATTGCCACAGGTGTCGGCTTTCACGGTTTTCAATATCATTGTCCCCAAGTGCGCCAGGGTGTTTGCCAATGATCGAAGCAGCCTCGTAGCCGGTTAACTGGGTAAATTTCTGGTTGGCAAATTCGATGCGCCACTGCCGGTCGCAGATCAGGACCGAGGAGGGGCTTTGTTCAATGGCTTTGGAAAACTTCCGGATTTCCGCCGCATCTTTTTGCTGGCGCTCCATATCCGCGTTCAGTCGCTCGCGCATCTGGTTAATGGCGTCCGTGACGCGACCCAATTCGTCGTTCCGGTTGGATGGTGTGTTGGGCCTATCCAGTGTTAGTGGCTTCGAGGTGGTTTTCAGCGAAAAGTCCCGGGCGTAATTCGCCATGGTAGTCAGATGGCGTGCCACGAAATGCTGGAATATCCAGATAATGAGGATCGATACAAAGAACGTCTTCAGGAACTGGGTCAGGAGAATGACCCCCACCTTCCGCTTGAGCTCATCGTAGACCCGGTCCAGGTCTGCGGTCACCGTCAGCTCACCCAGTTTGAACATTTCATCGCCCTGATGAACGAGATTGAAACTGTGGGAGGTGGTTTTGGCGTCCCGCGGGATTTCTCCCATAACCAGCTCGGAATCGGGTTCGATCCTCAGCCGCAGATGAACCACATCGGGCAAACTGAGTATGCCTTCCATCTGGGTTTGCAGCAGTTTCTGGTCCAGGGCCCACAGACTGCGGGCCAGACTGGATGCATAGCCGGCTTCAACCACCTGCATGCGGTTGTCTATTTGTGAGAGGTCTTTTCGATAATCGGAGTAGATCTGGAGCGCGGAGGCTACCAGTGTAAAGGCGGAGCTGAACAGAAGAATCCAGGCCAGCAGCCTGAAAGACAGGGGCGAGCCTGTGCGAAAACGTTGAAGACGCGTCGACAGTTTTGGCATGTCTTGAACTTCAGCCACCCAGACCGGTTAGGAGATCGGACACTTCCTTTGTTTCCGACTATAGCAGCAGTTTCTTTCAAATGCCTTGCAAATGCAGGAAAAATCGAAGGAAATGTGTTGTGGTTCAGTATTTATGCGTACAGCTGGTCTGACAAATACGTTGACCTGGATCAATACCTTGCGGGCAGCCCGGGCGTAACCTGAGTTTAATCAAGTTAATTGCCGGAAGGGGAAACAGCATGTATATGGACGCCGTTGTAATCGCGGGTATTGCTACTGTACTGCTGATGGTTGGCTTTTTCGTGGGTGTTGGCATCTTCGTGATGAAAGATCAGAAGGAGCACGGACACCAGGACAGAAAAGAAGGGAAGCAAGGCCAAAAGCCGGTCTGACAATGTCATTGGGAAACTTCGGTTTCCCTGACATTTCAACGCGGAAAAATTGGCGTCCCCTAGGGGGTTCGAACCCCTGTTGCCGCCGTGAAAGGGCGGAGTCCTAGGCCACTAGACGAAGGGGACGCAACGTTTTCAACACCTTGCCTCGTCGAGGTGGCGCGTATATTAAGAAAGCTTCGAAACCCTGTCAACGTCTTTTTTGAAAAAAGTCACCGGGATGCTCCGGGAGCAATGGATTGAGCCAGTGCCGGCTCCAGATCGGGATACCGGAACTGGAAACCCTGGTTGATCAGCTTTTCCGGAACCGCCTTCTGGCCAGTCAGAAGAAGCCGCGCCATTTCTCCCAGCGCAATCTTGAGTACCGGCGCTGGCGCCGGAAAAAGCGTGGGACGGTGCAAAACCTTACCCAGGCTTCGGGTGAACTCTGCGTTGGTTGCCGGGTTAGGGCTCACCACATTGAACGGGCCTGAGGCGCTCGGGTTTTCCATCATCCAGATAAGGGCGCCAACGACGTCGTCGCGGTGTACCCAGGGCATGAACTGCTTGCCGCTTCCCAGACGCCCGCCAAGTCCCAGCTTGAAGGGTAGAATCATCCGTTCAAGGAACCCTCCGTCAGGGCCTGCCACCACACCGGTTCGGGAGAAGCACACCCTCACGCCATCGTCGGCGAGGGGTTTGGCGGCGTTTTCCCAGTCGCGGCAAAGGCGATGGGTAAATTCATCGTTGGGGCTGGTATCTTCGGTTACGGTTGTAGCCCCCTGATCCCCATAAAAGCCAACAGCTGACCCTGAGACCAGCACCTCCGGTGCCCGTTCCCAACTGCGAATAACCTCCACCAGCGTTTCGGTTACACCTATCCGGCTGTCCCGCAGTTCCTGCTTGCGGGCTTCAGACCACCGTTTGTCGGCGATGCCTTCACCTGCGAGGTTGATTACAGCATCGTATCCAGGGTGGGAGCGAAGCTGCTGCAGGTCGCGAATTGCTTCGACCCGACCGCAACTGGACTTGACCGCTTCTGCCGGTTGCCGGCTGAACACTGTGAGTTCATAGTTTCGTGCCAGCAATTCACGGCACAGAACATGGCCGATAAATCCGGTACCACCGGTAATCAGAATCCTTTTCGACATAATTGTTGCTCCTGTTGCGCGCTACCCGCCGGATCGGTTTCCAAAATACCCGGCTCAGGCTGGCGTCTGTTCCAGTTGAAGCATAACAACATCCCGGATCGCCTGCCCCAGCAAAGGGTTTTCTCCAATCGGTGGCGCAAGGCTGATGGTTGCGCCATGTGCCTTTTCGAGTTCTTCGATCATCGCGGGAACGTCCTTGCGCAAGTGACGTCCGGCTGCCAGGAACAGGGGGATGATCGTAAAATCACTGGCGCCTTCCGCAACAGCTTCACTGATGACGGTGTCCATGGATGGTTCCGCCAGTTCCATGTAGGCAACCCGGGCGTTGTCCACGGACTTGAGGGTTGGCTCGGCGAGCTTTTCAAAGGTTTCACACCAGCGCTTGTCACTGCTTCCATGTGCCAACAGAATAATGCGGGGACTCGTCATTGTCGCTCCTGGAGTAGTCAATTTGATAGGGCCTGTCGTAAATCCGGGGTGCCGCCCATTGTCAGGGCCGGCAGTCTCTAAAGTAACAGGGTGACGCTGAATGTTCGATTGGAAAGAGATTCTGGATTTCTGGTTTGGTGAACTTGACGAAAATGGGTTGCCAGACAGCGACCATCGGAACAAATGGTTCCGGTCAGACCGCAAGTTCGATCAGGAGATTCGCCGGCGTTTCCTGTCCATGGTGCTTTTCGCGTCTGAGCAGGGTCTGGACCACTGGCGCCGTGAGGCCGGTGGGACACTCGCCGAAATCATCCTGCTGGATCAGTTTTCCCGGAACATCTTCCGCGGCAGTGCCATGGCGTTTGATCAGGACCGTCAGGCCCGGAAACTCTGTCGGGAAGCCATGCAGAAGGGGCAGGATATGATGCTTGCGCCGGTCCACAGGGCTTTCCTCTACATGCCACTGCAGCATTCCGAGCTCAGGGACGATCAGGACGTCTCTGTGGAATGTTACGAACAGCTTGCGCGCTCGACCCAGGGAATTCTCGCCGATTTTATGGGCAGCTTTCTTCAGTCTGCCCGCGATCACCGGGCCATTATTCAGCAGTTCGGTCGCTTTCCCCATCGAAACAAGGCACTGGGAAGGATATCGACCGCAGACGAAGAGGCTTACCTTGAGGGCGGCCGCCGATTTGGCCAGTAAGGTAGAAAGGTACGCGGTGGTTTCTTAAAGTTTTGTATGAAAAACGTACATTCTGACGGGGTTAGCAAAATTCCCTGATAAAATGCGCAACACTTACTTTCGACCGGGTGGCGGCGTTTGGTTACCACCCGCAATCATTTTATCGGGGACGTATAATGCAAAAGATGCGGCGTTTTTTGCCCGCCGGCTTACTTCTGGCTGTATGCGCAGCGCTTCCTCTCTCATCACTTGGCGATTCGCTGGATGATCAGCTTGTCGACCGCCTGCGCACAGTCGCTCCAAAGCTTGATGCCGAAGTTCTCAAGACAGCCATCAGTGCGTCTCGCTGCGCTGTCTCGAATGGTGTAGAGATGCCCGAGCGGCTCGCGGTTATCGATTTCTCCCTGCCGTCCAGCCAGGAACGGCTGTGGATCTTTGACCTTGAAAAGGGGGAGTTGCTGCTTCGGGACCTGGTTGCGCACGGCAAGAATTCGGGGAATTTCGAATCCACCGCCTTCTCCAATACTGAGGGCAGCCACCAGTCCAGTATCGGGCTTTTTCAGGCCCGGGAATCCTATTACGGTCGGCATGGATATTCACTCAGACTGGATGGTCTGGAACCGGGCATCAACGATCTCGCCAGACAGCGGGCCATCGTTATTCATGGCGCCGATTATGTGAATGAGGACTGGGTCAGCAAGTACGGACGTATAGGCCGCAGTCATGGTTGCCCGGCGGTGGATAACCAGATCGTCAAGCGTGTGGTGGACAACCTGAAAGGCGGGCAGTTGGTGTTCAAGTACTACCCAGACCAGGAGTGGCTGCACAGTTCCGGTTTCCTGAAATGTGACAACAAGACACTGGCTGGAAAAAACCTGCAAAAAAGTGGTTGACGGCTTCGTCGGGATCCGTAGAATACGCCTCCGTTGTCGGTAACAGCCGATCAGCATTGCGGGAATAGCTCAGTTGGTAGAGCACAACCTTGCCAAGGTTGGGGTCGCGAGTTCGAATCTCGTTTCCCGCTCCAGATTCAGAAAACCCGGTCCTGAAAAGGTCCGGGTTTTTTCGTTTTCGGGCATCTCCAAACTCGGCGCCAGGGTGTGTGGTCAGGTATACTCAGCAGCCTGTTGCGTATCCTGATTCTTTGGGAGGCTGCCCGCCATGAAGGTCCATTCGCTGTTCGTGTACCCCGTCAAATCCCTGTCTGGAATTGAAGTGACCAGTTTTAATACCGATGATTTCGGGCCGGTTGGGGATCGTCGATGGATGATCGTGGATGACGACCGCCGGTTTGTTACCCAGAGGGAGCACCCGGAACTTGCCCGTGTCGGAACCCGTCTGGAAGGTGACCGGGTCGCGATCAGCATTCCCGATGAGGGCGAGTTTGTCCTGAGTGTCTCAGATGAAGAGGTTCGGGTTCTGGTCTGGAGAGACTGGGTCAAGGCCCTGGCGGGGTTGCCCGAGGCGAATGCTGCCCTGAGCCGTTTCTGCGGTAAGCCTGTTCGCCTGGTTTTTATGCCGGACAGCTCTTTTCGCCGCGTTGATGCAGGCCGGGTCAACGACTACCGCCGGGTGGGTTTCGCCGACGGGTTCCCCTTTCTGGTGACCAATACCGCCTCCCTGGCAGAGCTGAATACCCGGCTTGAGGCGCCCGTGGAGATGCGCAGATTCCGCCCCAACATTGTGGTTGAGGGGGCAGGGGCCTGGGATGAAGATATGTGGCAGAGCCTGAGCGTTGGCGACAACCATCTCAGCATCGTAAAGCCCTGTTCGCGCTGTGTAATGACCACCGTGGATCCTTCCACGGGCCAGAAGGATGCTGCCCTGCAGCCCCTGAGGACGCTCTCCGGCTATCGCAGAACCCAGGAGGGCGTCATCTTCGGCCAGAACGCCATTCATGAATCACCGGGCATTATTCGGGTGGGTGATCCCGTTACTGCCAACCAATCGGAGTAGAACCAAACGTGCCACTGTTAACGCTGGACTCAGTTTCCCTGGCTTATGGAATGCACCCGCTGCTGGATCAGGCCTCATTGGTTATCGATGCCGGCGAGCGCGTGTGTTTGCTGGGACGAAACGGCGAGGGAAAATCGACCCTGCTCAAGATTGTCAGTGGGGAAGTGATACCCGACGGTGGCGTTGTTCGTCTCGATGACGGGGCCGTGCTGGCGGTGCTTCCGCAGAACCTGCCCTCGGAAGATACCCGTACCGCCTATGAAGTTGTCGCCGGTGCCTTTCCGGAAACGGGCCAGTTGCTCGCTGAATTTCATCAGCTGTCCCAGCAGGCCGATGAGGCGAGTCTCGACCGGCTGATGAAGGTTCAGGAGCGCCTGGAGGCTCTGGACGGATGGCGCCTTGACCAGAAAGTCACCACCATTCTCGGTCAGTACGGCGTTGATCCGGACCAGACGCTGAATACTCTGTCCGGCGGTTGGCAGCGCCGGGTTTTGCTGGCCAAGGCGCTGGTTGCCGATCCGGACATACTGTTGCTGGACGAGCCCACGAACCACCTGGATGTTCCGGCAATCGCCTGGCTGGAAGAGGCCCTGGGCCAATTTCGCGGCGCCATGTTGTTTGTCAGCCATGATCGGGCGTTTATCCGGCGGATGGCGACCAGGATTGTAGAGCTGGACCGCGGGAAGCTGGTGAGCTTCGCTGCCACCTACGACCGCTACCTGGACCTCAAGGAAAAAGCGCTGGAGGAAGAAGAACGGCAAAACGCCCTGTTTGACAAGCGCCTCAAGCAGGAAGAGGCCTGGATTCGGCAGGGCATCAAGGCTCGCAGGACTCGTAATATGGGGCGTGTTCGGGCCCTGAAAGCCATGCGTGAGGAGCACCGGCAGCGCAGGGTGCGGGGTGGAACCGCCAGCTTTGCAGTGGAGGACGCGGCGCGGTCTGGCAAGCTGGTGGTTGAAACCAGGGACGCGGGCTTTGCCTATCCGGATGGCACCCCGGTAATAAGAGATATGAATCTTACCATCCTTCGCGGGGACAAGATCGGGCTCGTTGGCGAGAACGGCACGGGCAAGACCACCCTTGTTCGGCTTTTATTGGGAGACCTGGAACCAACCGAGGGTTCTGTTCGTCTGGGAACCAATCTGCAGGTTGCTTACTTCGACCAGCTGCGAGGCGAGCTGGATCTGACACGGAACGCACTGGATAACCTGTCCGAGGGCCGGGAGTTCATCGACATTAATGGCCAGAGCAAGCATGTGCTCGGCTATTTGCAGGAATTCCTGTTTACCCCGGAGCGCGCCAGATCTCCGGTCAGCGTCTTTTCCGGTGGTGAGCGTGCCCGGCTGCTACTGGCGAAACTGTTCAGCAAGCCCGCCAATATTCTGGTGCTCGATGAGCCAACCAACGATCTGGATGTGGAAACGCTGGAATTGCTGGAAGAACAGCTGGCGGAATTTGCCGGCACCGTGATCGTGATCAGTCACGACCGTGAGTTTCTTGATAATGTGATCACCGAAACGGTTTTCCTGGATGGATCGGGCAAAGTGCGGGAGTTCGTGGGTGGCTACACCGATTGGCGTCGACAGGGCGGCTGTTTCCCGTCAGAAGCCACCGGTAATCGACCGGACAAGCAGGATAAATCCAGTAAAACCTCTGTTGATACTGGCAAGGTCGAATCACAGAAAGTCGCGGATGGCACAAAAGCGGGAACGCAGTCTGAGAAAAGCAAACCCGCTAAGCTGAGCTACAAACTCAAACTCGAGCTTGAGCAGTTGCCGGGGCAGATTGAGGCACTCGAGCAGGAAGTCGCCGGCCTGCAGGAAAGAATTTCCCAGGCTGATTTTTATTCAGGCCCACCGGATGAAGTCTCGGCCACTCTGGAAGCATTGACGGAAAAGGAAAACCGTCTGGAGCAGGTCATCGAGCGGTGGATGGAGCTGGAAGAACAGGCAAACCAATGAATGTACATTACGATTTCAGATTTCAGGACGGTCGTTCCGTCGAATTCAAGGTTACGGATAAACCCTCCCAACCTTCGGGGCCGTTACCCTCATGGACGAAGCTGGAGCACTGCCAGTGCAGCAACTGCCCCCTGAACACTGCGGAATCGCCCCACTGTCCGGCAGCAACGGAGATATTGCCCGTTGTCGAAGCCTTCCGGGATGAAGATGCCTATCAGAAGGTTGGGGTGAAGGTAACGGACGACCGCCGAAGCTATCTGAAGCAGACCGCGCTGGAGGAGGCGCTCCGTTCGCTGCTCGGACTGAAGATGGCGACCAGCGGGTGCCCGGTGCTGTCAGAACTCAAGCCGATGGCTGTTCATCACCTGCCGTTTGCAAATACCGATGAATTCATTATGCGCAGTGTGTCTCACTATCTGTTGCAGCAATATTTCGCGAAACGGAATCACCAGACGCCGGATTGGGACCTGAAAGGACTTGTGGAGAGGAATCAGAGGTTGCAGCTGGTCAATCAGGCCCTGTGGCAGCGCATTCACTCGGTCTGCAAGGGGGATAGCAATCTGAAGGCGCTACTGAACTTCTTTTCAATGGCCTCAAGTGTCAGTTTCTCGCTGGAGAGTCAGCTGCGCAAACTGGAATCGAAAATGGGCGGGGAGGGCGCCTGATAGCCGCTTCCCCTCAGTGCGGCCCGGGTCCGGCCCCGGGCCTGCAGTTCAGAAACCGTTAATGAATTCGAACGGCCAGAACATCGCATTCGGTTCCATGCAGGACCCCGTTGGCGGTTGAGCCCAGCAACAGCTGGAAACCCTTTCGTCCGTGACTGCCCACAATCACCAGATCCACCTCCTGTTCCTTGGCGAGCCTGTGAATTTCAGATTCCGGACGCCCGACCGTTACTACCTGATTGTTCTTTGCTACGCCGTACTGATCGCCGTAGGTTCCGAGCTGTTCACGGGCCGCTTTGTCGAGCTGGTCCTGCAGTTCCGTCAGGTCCATCGGGATATCGCCGCCATAGGCATATCCGACAGGCTCAACCACGTGGACCAGCATCAGCTCGGCGCCGTGGGCTTCACTAATGGCTTTTGCCTTGTTCAGCACCTGCGGGGCTTCTTCGGTAAGGTCAATGGCAACAAGCATCTTTTTATAGGCGGACATCGTATCGCTCCTTCGCACACGGGGTATTGTTCTGAGGATAGTACCTTAAATCCGGTCGGGAAAGTGTAGCGGGAAACTGACCGGTATCAATAATGAAGGCGGAAAAGCGCTTTTCTGGCGGGCAATTAGACCCGCCAGAAAAGGAGAGAAGAGGTATCAGGCATTACCCTGGAGCAGCTCGATGGTGGTGGCCAGTCCTTTCAGGATTCCCTTGGAGTAGCGATCGATTACAAATCCCACGTTGTTCTCGTTGTAGTTAATGTAGGAGCCGCGAATAAACTGCCACTTGGAAGAGATGTCGTTCAGCGCTGCTTTCAGTTCCGCCGTTCCGTCGCCCTGAATGACAGATGCCAGCAGCTCATCCAGTTCCCGGGCCTGCTCGTCGAGTGGTGTTTCAGTAGAAGAGCCCTGGAAGGTCTGGGCGACGGACGAGTTGGTCCTCACGGAGTACTTGGCCATCATCTGTGCCATTTTTACGGCAGCCGAACGCGCGGCCTCAACCCTGGGGTTGGTCTCCGTTTGGGAGCTTTCCTGGGCTACCCGGTACAGCTCCGTAGCTTTGTCGTTCATGGTCAGCGCCTGGTTGGCCATGTCGGAGACCAGACGCAGGTCCGGATAGCCGGTATTGCGTACATCGTTGATGTTGTCACGCATCAGGTTCTTGAACTTGTCGAACTCCTGATTAAGCCCTTCAACCTCCTCGGCAGAGAGGACTCCGGAATCGCTACCCGCTATGGAGTTCATGGCATCGTTGGCTGAATTGATGCCCTGCACAATCTCGTTGAGGGTGTCGGTGTCACCGGTGCTACTGAAGCGGTAGTAGGCATCCAGAGCCATGTAGTTGCTGACCCGGAAATTATGAAGGTCGGAGAGAAATCCATCGGCGCTGTCCTGGGCGCGGACACCCATGGAAGTCAGTGTGAACAGAATAAGTGCGGTTACAAGGAAGCGTATCCGCAGGGTAGCGTCTTTCATCGGATGGGTCTCCGTAATGCGGTTTTATTATTGTGGACCAAAGTCGTAGATCGAAGGTAAAGTAACTGCGTCAGCCAATCAAGCTGTTTTGGCGGCGTTGATGCCGGTAAATGTAAATAACTATTAAATTTGCGTGACGATGTTCCGGTTTTTCCTGAGAAGTGGCTTGCAGTTCACTGAAACATAACAATTCCGCTCTACTTACCTTCGGCTGCCCCCGGTATTTCGGGGACTTTTGCAGCCCTCCCGAAAGAAACAAATTGACAAATGCGCCGTTTTTTTTCATCGTGTGCCCTCACGATTCAAACGACTGTATGAATTTTTGGATCGGATGATCGGGCAGTGACCGAAATCTCGCTGCACAAACAGCCGCGCCGGTAAATCAAAAGTACCGCCCGGTTGGAAGCAGTTCCAAACACAGACTGGAGATCAGTTGATGATTTACGAAGGTAAAGCCATCACGGTTAAAGAGATCGAAGGCGGGATCGCTCAGTTGAACTTCGACTTGCAGGGCGAGTCAGTAAACAAGTTCAACCGTCTTACTATTGAAGAGCTCCGCGCCGCGACTGACGCACTGAAAGCGCAGAAGAACCTGAAGGGTCTGGTAGTCACCAGCTCCAAGGACAGCTTCATTGTTGGTGCCGACATTACCGAATTCACCGAGCTTTTTGCAGGCTCGGAAGAGGATCTGGTAGCCAACAACCTCAAGGCCAACGAAGTCTTCAACGCTGTTGAAGATCTGCCGTTCCCCACCGTTACCGCGATCAACGGTATGGCGCTGGGTGGCGGTTTCGAAATGTGTCTTGCAACCGACTACCGCGTGATGGACAAGAAGGCCAAGGTTGGTCTTCCGGAAGTGAAGCTTGGCATCTTCCCGGGCTTTGGCGGTACCGTGCGTCTGTCCCGTCTGGTCGGCGTGGACAATGCCGTCGAGTGGATCAGCGGTGGTACCGAGAACCGTGCTGATGTCGCTCTGAAAGTCGGCGCTGTCGATGCCGTGCTCGAGTCCGACAAGCTGGTCGATGCTGCTGTTGCCATTATTAACCAGTGCAACGAAGGAAAGCTGGACCACGAAGCCCGTCGTGAAGAGAAGAAGGGCAAGATCAAGCTCAATGCCATGGAAAGCATGATGGCATTCGAGATTTCCAAGGCGTTTGTTGCCGGCAAGGCTGGCAAGAACTACCCGGCTCCTGTCGAGGCCATCAAGGTCATGCAGAAGCATGCCGGCATGACCCGCGACAAGGCAATCGAAGTCGAAGCCAAAGGCTTCGCCAAGATGGCCAAGACCAATGTGGCGGCCTGCCTGGTTGGCCTGTTCCTGAACGATCAGGAATTGAAGAAGAAGGCCAAGGCCTGGGAAAAAGAAGCTAACGACGTGAACCTGGCTGCCGTTCTCGGTGCCGGTATCATGGGTGGTGGTGTTGCCTTCCAGTCTGCCCTGAAAGGCACGCCGATCATCATGAAGGACATCAACCAGGACGGCATCGCCCTGGGTCTGAAAGAAGCCAAGAAGCTTCTGTCCAAGCGTGTTGAAAAAGGAAAGATGAAGCCGGATCAGATGGCCGACGTGCTCAACAGCATCACGCCGACCCTGAACTATGGCGACTTCAAGAATGTAGACCTGGTGGTTGAAGCGGTTGTTGAAAACCCGAAGGTGAAAGATGCGGTTCTGCGTGAAACCGAAGATGCGGTTCGCGAGGACACCATCCTGACCTCCAACACCTCGACGATTTCCATCGACCTGCTGGCCAAGAACCTGAAGCGTCCGGAAAACTTCTGCGGCATGCACTTCTTCAACCCGGTGCACATGATGCCGCTGGTTGAGGTAATCCGTGGCGAGAAGACCAGTGATCGCGCCATTGCAACCACGGTGGCCTACGCCAAGGCCATGGGCAAGACCCCGATCGTTGTAAACGATTGCCCGGGCTTCCTGGTCAACCGTGTTCTGTTCCCGTACTTCGGCGGCTTTATCGGCCTGGTACGTGACGGTGCTGACTTCCAGCACGTTGACAAGGTTATGGAAAAGTTCGGCTGGCCCATGGGTCCTGCGTACCTGCTGGACGTGGTCGGCATGGATACCGGCAAGCACGCTGGCGAAGTAATGGCAGACGGCTTCCCGGATCGGATGAAGCACGAAGGTACAACCGCCATTGACGTAATGTTCGATAACAACCGTTACGGACAGAAGAACGACAAGGGCTTCTACAAGTATGAACTGGACCGCAAGGGCAAGCAGAAGAAGGTTGTCGACGAAGAGACCTACAAGCTGCTCGAGCCTGTTGTTCAGGGTAAGAACGAGTTCAGCGAAGAAGACATCATCGCCCGTATGATGATTCCTCTTTGCCTGGAAACCGTTCGCTGCCTGGAAGACGGCATTGTCGAAGATCCGGCAGATGCTGATATGGGCCTGATTTTCGGTATCGGCTTCCCGCCGTTCCGTGGTGGTGCCCTGCGCTATATCGACGATATGGGTGTAGACAAGTTCGTCGAACTGGCAGACAAGTTTGCAGACCTTGGTCCTCTTTATCACCCGACCGAGAAGCTGCGTGAAATGGCCAAGACTGGCAAAAAGTTCTTTGGCTAACCCTGAACGAGATTTCCGAACGGAGAAAGATCTATGAGCCTTAATCCGAGAGACGTTGTCGTCGTCGATTGCGTGCGGACTCCGATGGGTCGTGCCAAAAACGGTTGTTTCCGGAACGTGCGTGCAGAGACCCTGTCCGCCAATCTGATCGAAGCACTGTTTGAGCGCAACCCGAAGCTCGACCCGAAAGAAGTTGAAGATGTTATCTGGGGCTGTGTAAACCAGACCAAGGAGCAGGGCTTCAACGTGGCGCGTCAGATTTCCCTGCTGACCCGCATTCCCCACGAGTCTGCCGCTCAGACCGTGAACCGCCTGTGTGGCTCTGCCATGAGCGCGATTCACACTGCAGCCCAGGCCATCATGACCGGCAACGGTGATGTGTTCTTCGTGGGTGGTGTTGAGCACATGGGGCACGTACCCATGACCGAAGGCTTCGACCACAACCCGGCTGCGTCCAAGTACTCCGCAAAAGCGTCCAACATGATGGGCCTGACCGCGGAAATGCTGGCCAAGATGCACGGGATTACCCGTGAGCAGCAGGACGAGTTCGGCGCTCGGTCCCACCGTCTGGCCCATGAAGCGACCGTAGAAGGTCGTTTCAAGAACGAAATCGTGCCCATTGAAGGTCACGACGAGAACGGCTTCAAGGTGCTGATCGAGGAAGACGAGACCATTCGTCCCGAGACCACGGCCGAGTCCCTGAGCCAGCTCAAGCCGGCGTTCGATCCGAAGAACGGTACCGTAACAGCCGGTACGTCTTCCCAGCTGACCGACGGTGCGGCAGCGATGGTGCTGATGTCTGCAGAGCGTGCAGAGGCACTTGGTCTCAAGCCGATTGCCAAGATCCGCAGCATGGCCGTTGCCGGCTGTGATCCCGCGATCATGGGTTACGGCCCGGTGCCGGCCACTAAGAAAGCCCTGAAGCGCGCAGGCCTGAAAGTCGAGGATATCGACTTCTGGGAACTGAACGAGGCTTTCGCCGGCCAGTCCCTGCCTGTCCTGAAGGACCTGAAACTTCTGGGCGTTATGGAAGAAAAAGTGAACCTGAACGGCGGCGCGATTGCCCTGGGCCATCCGCTGGGCTGCTCTGGTGCACGTATCTCTACAACCCTGCTGAATGTAATGCAGGCCAAAGGCGGTAAGCTTGGTGTTTCCACCATGTGTATCGGTCTGGGCCAGGGCATTGCAACGGTCTGGGAGCGTCTGTAATCCAGTAACCGGATTGCATTTCGCGGTTTCAGAAGGCCCGGCAAATGCCGGGCCTTTCTGTTTCAGCAGGCGGGCCCAACAGGGTTCCCGAATGTGAAAAAAAGCAGGATTGAAACCAAAGAATGGGTTGTCTTGCTATTCTTGACCCTGTAAAACAGTGAGCCTATACAAAATAGCGGCGTATTTGTGTTTTCTAGCCGACTGATTTTACAGCGAGTTTACGGTTTGCTGATTTATTGACCGATTTATCGCCAAGGATACAGAACTCCGATATGGGTAAAAGTCTCGTAATTGTCGAGTCACCAGCGAAAGCGAAGACCATCAACAAGTACCTGGGCTCTGACTTCATCGTCAAATCGAGCGTCGGGCACATTCGTGATCTTCCCGTCAGTGGCAGTGGATCCCAGTCGGATCCGAAGGAGCGCGCCAGACAGGCCGCCGCCACCCGAAAGATGAGCCCGGAAGAAAAGGCTGTGCACAAAAAGCGCAAGGCCCGGGAGCAACTGGTGGCCCGCATGGGTGTCGATCCCGACCAGAACTGGAGCGCCCGTTACGAGATCCTTCCCGGCAAAGAGAAGGTTGTCAGTGAACTGAAGCGCCTGGCCAAATCCGCAGACCACATCTATCTGGCGACGGATTTGGACCGTGAAGGGGAGGCCATTGCCTGGCACCTGCAGGAAACCATTGGCGGCGAGCCGGAGAAATACCGGCGGGTGGTGTTTAACGAAATCACAAAGCGCGCAATTCAGGAAGCCTTCAAGGACCCCGGGAATCTCGACAACAACCGGGTGAATGCCCAGCAGGCCCGGCGCTTCCTCGACCGGGTTGTGGGCTATATGGTGTCGCCGCTGCTGTGGGCAAAGATTGCCCGTGGCCTGTCTGCCGGTCGTGTGCAGTCAGTCGCTGTTCGGTTGATTGTGGAGCGGGAGCGGGAGATCCGGAAATTTGTCCCGGAAGAATTCTGGCAACTGCATGCCGACCTCGCATCGGCCAAGGCCGAGCAACCGGTGCGCTTCGAAGTTACGCGCCACGATGACAAGCCTTACCGGCCAGTCAACGAGCAGCAGAGCACCGAGCACGTCAGCCGCCTCAAGGCCGGCACCTTCAAGGTCTCCAAGCGAGAAGACAAGCCGACACGCTCGCGTCCGTCAGCCCCGTTCATTACCTCCACGCTGCAGCAGGCGGCGAGCAACCGCATGGGGTTCAGTGTCAAGAAAACCATGATGCTTGCCCAGCGTCTCTATGAGGCGGGCTTTATTACTTACATGCGTACTGACTCCACCAACCTGAGCCAGGATGCGATTGCCAGTTGCCGAAGCTTTATCGAGAAACAGTTTGGCGACAAGTACCTGCCCGAGAAACCCCGGGTTTACGGAAGTAAAGAGGGCGCCCAGGAAGCCCACGAGGCCATTCGACCGACCGAAGTGAGTCGCCGTCCGGCCGATATCAGCGGTCTCGAGAAGGATGCCGAGAAGCTTTACGACCTGATCTGGCGCCAGTTCATTGCCTGCCAGATGTCCGATGCCGAGTTCCTGAGCACGTCCATCGTGGTCGCTAACGGCGATTACGAGCTGCGTACCCGGGGCCGTATCATCAAGTTCGAAGGTTTTCTTAAGGCCGCCCCCCAGGCTGCCAAAAAAGACGAAGACATCGCGCTCCCGGATATACAGGTAGACGAAGTTCTGGATCTTAAAAAGCTTGATCCGACCCAGCACTTTACCAAACCCGCGCCCAGGTACACCGAGGCGAGCCTGGTTAAAGAGCTTGAAAAACAGGGGATCGGGCGGCCTTCGACCTATGCCTCGATTATTTCCACGATTCAGGATCGTGGCTATGTAAGGCTGCAGAATCGTCGTTTCTACGCCGAAAAGATGGGTGAGATTGTTACCGAGCGCCTTTCGGAATCTTTCCCGAACCTGATGGACTTCGACTTCACCGCGAAGATGGAAGATGAGCTTGACGAGATTGCCGAAGGCGATGTCGAGTGGAAAAAAGTTCTGAATGATTTTTACGGCCGGTTCCGGCAGCAACTGGAAAAGGCCGAGAGTGCGGAAGACGGTGGCATGCGCGCCAACACGCCCACTGAAACGGACATTCCGTGCCCGAGCTGCGGCCGTAATATGCAGATTCGTGTGGCCAGTACCGGCGTCTTCCTGGGCTGTTCGGGGTATTCTCTGCCGCCGAAGGAGCGTTGCAAGACCACCATTAATCTGGTTTCCGGCGATGAAGTGGTCAGTGCTGATGATGATGTAGAGGGTGAGGGCGAAACCCGCCTGCTGCGTAAAAAGCGCCGCTGCCCGAAATGTGGCACCGCCATGAACAGCTATCTGGTGGACGAAACCCGCAAGCTGCATGTCTGCGGTAACAATCCCGACTGCTCCGGATATGAAGTTGAAAAGGGCACGTTCCGAATCAAGGGCTACGATGGGCCGACTCTTGAGTGCGATAAGTGTGGCTCCGAGATGCAGCTTAAAACCGGGCGTTTTGGCAAGTATTTCGGATGCACCAATGCCGAGTGCAAGAATACCCGCAAGTTGCTGAAAAATGGCGAGCCCGCTCCGCCCAAAATGGACCCGGTGCCAATGCCCGAGCTCCAATGTCAGAAAGTCGATGATACTTACGTTCTCAGGGACGGTGCGTCCGGTTTATTCCTGGCTGCCAGCAAATTCCCGAAAAACCGGGAAACGCGGCCACCGCTGGTGATGGAGATTAAACCGCACCGCAAGGAGATTGATCCGAAGTACGATTACCTGATGGATGCGCCCGAGCGTGACCCCGAGGGTAATCCGACGGTGATTCGCTACAGCCGTAAGAGCAAGGAGCAGTACGTCATGTCTGAAAAGGATGGCAAGGCGACGGGCTGGTCCGCGTGGTATGTGAACGGTAAGTGGCAACCACAGGACAAGAAAAAGTAACGTCTGCTGGTTTCCGGGGTCGTGGGCTGATTGCCGTCAAACGACCCCGGATTCAATACCTTAGCGTAATTTCCTCAGTCTCTGTATGAGAGATGAGGTGTCCCATCGTTTACCGCCCATCGACTGGACATCCGCATAGAATTGATCGACCAGTGCGGTCACCGGCAGAGACGCATTCACTTTTCTCGCCTCCTCAAGGCAAATCCCGAGGTCCTTGCGCATCCAGTCAACGGCGAAACCGTGTTCGAACTCTCCTGCAATCATGGTTCCCGAGCGGTTTTCCATTTGCCAGGATTGGGCTGCGCCTTTTGAAATCACGTCCACCACTTTCGCCACATCCAGTTCAGCCTGCTCGGCAAAGTGCAGGGCCTCTGAAAGCCCCTGGACGAGACCGGCAATCGCGATCTGGTTCACCATCTTGGTTTTCTGGCCACTGCCAGCCGGGCCCATTCGATTGAGTGCCCGCGCATAGTGCTCCATAACCGGCTCGGCTTTCGCATAGTCCTGTTCCGAGCCGCCGCACATGATGGTCAGTTTGCCGTTTTCAGCGCCTTGCTGGCCGCCGGATACAGGCGCGTCTACAAATCCCATGTTGTTTTTGCTGGCAGCTTCAGCGAGATACTCGGCAATGCCGGCAGAAGCCGTAGTGTGATCGACCAGCACAGCGCCTTCAGAGGCATTGGCGAGAATACCTTCATCACCCTCGTAAACGGCCATAAGATCGGTATCGGCCCCAACACAGGTCAAAACAATATCCGCGCCCCTCACGGCCTCAGCAATGGTGGTGCAGCTGGTTCCCGAGTATTCGCTTGCCCACTGCTCGGCTTTGGCATTGGTCCGGTTCCAGACCCTGACGTCGAGCCCCGCCTTCGCCAGGTGGCCGGCCATCGGGTAACCCATGACGCCCAGGCCGATAAATGCTGCTTTAGTCATCGCTTTCTCCTCTTATGTTTTTATCGGGTTAACTTAGCACATAAGGGCAGGGCAGCACGCAATAAAAAAGGCCGCTGAATCAGCGGCCTTTACGTGTTTTACCCGGCAAGTCAGACTTATTTGGCCGGATAATCCCGGGAATCCGAGCCGGTGTAGAGCTGACGCGGACGGCCGATGCGATAGTCGCCGCTTACCATTTCGTTCCAGTGCGAGAACCAGCCAATGGTACGCGACAGAGCGAAGATAACGGTGAACATCGACGTCGGGATTCCGATTGCCTTGAGGATCAGGCCGGAATAGAAATCCACGTTGGGGTAGAGCTTGCGCTTGACGAAGTATTCGTCTTCCAGCGCGATCTTCTCGAGACGCTGGGCGATCTTCAGCAGCGGGTCGTTTTCCAGGCCCAGCTCGGTCAGCACTTCGTGGGCAGTTTCAGCCATTACTTTGGCGCGCGGGTCGAAGTTCTTGTATACCCGGTGGCCGAAGCCCATCAGGCGGAACGGATCGTCTTTGTCCTTGGCCTTGGCAATGAATTTCTCGATGTTGGATTCATCGCCGATCTCGGCCAGCATGTCCAGAACCGCTTCGTTGGCGCCGCCGTGAGCGGGTCCCCACAGAGCCGCGATGCCGGAGGCAATGCAGGCGTAGGGGTTGGCGCCGGTAGAGCCGGCCAGGCGCACCGTAGACGTTGAGGCGTTCTGTTCATGATCCGCGTGCAGGATGAAAATCTTGTCCATGGCCTTGGCCAGGATCGGGTTCGGCTTGTACTCCTCGCAAGGAACGCCAAACATCATCTGCAGGAAGTTCTCGGAGTACGAGAGGTCGTTACGCGGATAAATGAAAGGTTGGCCAATGGCGTACTTGTAACACCAGGCGGCAATGGTCGGCATCTTTGCAATCAGGCGATGCGCGGTAATTTCCCGCTGCTCCTGGCTGGCAACGTCCATCTCGCCGTGGTAGAAGGCGGACAGAGCGCCGACTACACCACACATGATCGCCATCGGGTGTGCATCACGACGGAAACCCTGGAAGAAGTTCCGCATCTGGTCGTGGAGCATGGTGTGGTTTTTGATGGTGTCGTGGAACTTCTGGTTTTCCTCGGCGCTCGGGAGTTCGCCGTGAAGGAGGAGGTAGCAGACTTCAAGGTAGTCAGAATGTTCGGCCAGTTGCTCAATCGGGTAGCCGCGGTGCAGGAGAACGCCGTTTGCTCCGTCGATGTAGGTAATGGCCGATTCGCAGGCTGCTGTGGATACGAATCCGGGATCGTATGTGAAAACGCCTTCCTGGACTAGGCCTCGTACGTCGATAACGTCAGGGCCGACGGTGCCTGAATAAACCGGTAGCTCAATGGACTTGTCCCCCACCGAGAGCGTGGCTTTCCTGTCGGTCATGGTGCTCTCCTATTTATCAGCTTTGACAGCTTTATCTACAGTTATAGATGCGCTAGAAGGCGCGTATTATCGCAAAACTGGCGGCAAAATATAGGGCGTTGGCTTTTTTTGTCAATGGAAGAGTCGGGAAAACCCATAATTTGACATTGGCTGTAAATCAGGGATATCCCGAATGACAACGGATTCGGGCAGGAAAAGGATTTGTCAATCCTCCTTATAGCTGGCTTAACCCCCTGAAATACGCGGCCTGAGCGACGTTGCACGTTTGTAATTGGTTAGGGTACTCCTTATAATCCCTAGCCCGGAATCGGGGATAAACCTTTTATGGCAGCTTTCTAGACAGGCGGTTGTGGAAAAGGTTTCTTCTCTTCCAAGCCAATCGTATGCCGGTTTCGT
>MRWF01024066.1_pt1 | contig 31153 bp, 42 predicted proteins | sample 1013331 | NCBI WGS metagenome assembly MRWF01 (sample SAMN06117577, study PRJNA244670) | biofilm metagenome | biome: Water; feature: Cathode Biofilm; material: Biofilm; isolation source: microbial consortium enriched at the cathode of a solar microbial fuel cell | place: USA: District of Columbia ... | reverse complement strand
CTCGATTGATATGAGTTTGGGACAGCTTGGCGAAGTTCGTCCCTTTCGGGTAGTACTGGCGTAGCAAACCATTCGTGTTCTCATTGGTGCCTCGCTGACCCGAGCAATACGGATCACAAAAATAGGCGTCCAAGTTCAGCGCTTTGGCCATGTGTTCATGCTCTGAAAACTCACTGCCGTTATCCAAGGTCAAAGTTTGAGCCGCGCCCCGAATCGGCTGCAGAAGACGAATCACGGTTCGCGCTGTCTGTTTGGCCGTGAACTCGCGTAGACGACCTGCAAGCAAGTAGCCGCTCCGACGCTCAACCAGAGTTACTACACCAGATTGCTTGTGGCCCTGAAGAACTGTGTCGCCTTCCCAGTGCCCCAGCGCGCCGCGGCTTTCAACTTCTTCCGGGCGATGTTCAATGCCCGTGCGATTGGGTATTTTGCCTAAGCCTGCATCCTTGGCATTGCGCCTACGACCGCGGCTGTTTCTGTGCCGGCAATAGCGCCAGAGATTGCCGCCGCTGAGCCGGTCACGATGGATCAGATCATAGATCCACTGGTGACTGACACGAACCGGCGTCTTCATGCGATTCATGAAGCCGGCGATCTGTTCAGGGCTCCAGTGTTGCTTTAATCGTGTGCTGACCCACTCTGTCAGCCACTGCAATCTTTTGTGCCATTTAAAGGCTCGGCTGCGCCTGGCGTTCGACTGTTGCTGCGCGTGCTCGGGGTCATAGCCCGAGGTGCTGTTTCGCCTTAACTCACGGCTAACGGTGCTGCTGTGGCAACCGATTATTCCGGCGATCTGTCGTTGGCTTTTGCCGGTCACACGCAAGGCCGAAATCTGATATCGTTGTGTCTGGGTCAGTTGTCGGTACTTCATCACTGCTTCACTTTGGTCGGTAAAGTCCGTGAGGGTACCGGCAACGGCCCTCCCATCTCTACCTGGTTACACCAAAGTGCTGCAGTTATTATCTGAATTCACGATTCCCACCCTAACTAGAGCTAGGCCAGGCCGTCGCATTGGATTTCCATAGGCACTGTCTGATTGCTTGCCGTTCCAATGGGATTTCCACGAACACGAAGGGATGCCATAAACCGTTCAAGCCAATAAACGTGCTTGCTGGTGTAGCTCTCCCTCTCCTTTTTTTTAAGAATATTAGCCCTTTTCGTGTCGGTTAAGTGAAACGTTCAGAGTAGTTCTGGCAACGCCAAAGTGTTCAGCGACCTCTTTTTTGGTGATGTTTGGGTCTAACAGCATGGCTGACGCTTTCTTCACATCGTCATCTGACATGGACGGTTTACGACCACCTTTTCGCCCCCGAGCCCGGGCGGCCTGTAATCCAGCCATTGTCCGTTCCCGAATCAGGTCATGCTCAAATTCAGCAAGCGCCCCAAAAATATGGAATACGAGCCGGCCACCGGAACTGGTGGTGTCAATGGATTCCGTCAGTGACTTGAAGCCAATTTCCCGATCATGGAGATCCTGGACGATCTCAACCAGGTCTTTCAGTGACCGAGCCAGCCGGTCGAGTTTCCATACGACTAGAACATCGTCCTTACGCAGCATACGCAGACACTGTGAAAGCTCAGGTCGCTCTCGACGCATGCCGGTAAACTTTTCCTGGAAAACCTGGTCGCACCCGGCTTTCTCCAAAGCATCCACTTGGAGCTCTGCGTTCTGATCCTGAGTGCTGACACGTGCATAACCTATGATCATCAAACGTACCTTATCTGTTCATAGATTCTTGTACGTGATTATTGGACGCGAAACAAGGCAAAAACCCTTGTTTTCGGCAAGCACTCCGAAGCGTCCAGAAAACGACCGTTTCCTTGCTATCACGAAGTGCATGCTTGATTTGGATGTATTCACGATTTAGAGGAGTTTAGCACCGCTGAAGCGTGGTCCCCGTAACGGCCGGAAAATGCAATGCACTCGGCGCTTCAGCTTTCATTGGCCAACCGCCAAGAGATAAAGGGATTGAATGGGGCCACCTTCGCTGGAGATACAAGGGAGGGTTGTTGTTTCCGGCCGTGTCCGGCTCTATACTGTTATCATATGAAATTTTGGAGGCTATCAAATGATAACTATTGAGTCCGGCGGAAAAGATAAATCCCGCAGCCAAGTCAAGAGGGTGTTTAAGCCTCAGCTTGAAAAGCGGACGCTTAGCGATGATGAGGCACGCGCCCAAAAAGAGCTGGTTGTGAAGATCATCTTTAACAGAAATTCTACTTACCGAAAGGGAAATTCGGATATCGTTCATTCCATCACGGAAGGGTTTCCTGCGGCCGCAGTATCTCGGCTCGTTGAGTACCTCAACATCCGTCAGAATGAGATGCTAAAGCTTCTGCACATTACATCAGCAACTTTCAGTCGGCGCAGGAAAGACGGTAAGCTCGAGTCTGTCGAGTCGGATCGGGTCTATCGGTATACGCGTTTGGCTGCATTAGCAACGGATATGTTTCATGGGGATGGAGAGGCAGCCCGGCACTGGCTCAAGAGTCCTGCTTACGCCTTCAAAGGTGAAACGCCGCTGGAACATGCTCAAACTGAATATGGTGCTCGTGAGGTGGAGAATCTGATCGGACGGATTCGACATGGAATTCCTTCATGAGTGATTTGAAATTATTCAGGATATGCGACCCCCAATACGCCGAGACTCCTGATCAGATGCTTTCTGGAGAGGGCGCTTTTCGATATGGGGGGCGCTGGAATACTCCTGGGAGTCGAGTTGTCTATTTAGCGGAATCCCTGTCGCTGGCTGCCTATGAGTTGCTTGTGCATGTTCCTGACCAAGTTATTGCACCCTACAAACGGATCCAGGTTGAGGTTCCAGAGAAGCTAATCATGACGCTGGATGATTCTGTGCTTCCAGATGATTGGCAGGAACCCGGCCACCCTGACTTGGTAGCGATCGGTGATGACTGGATTGCCAGCGAACAGTCTCTGGGCCTGTCAGTACCTAGCGCCCTAATTCCTGGAGAACGAAACGTAATGCTGCTTCGGGATCACCCCGATTTTGACAAAGTGCGGGCTGGCGAGATTGAAGATTTTCGTTATGACGCTCGGCTTACGGGAATTGTGAAAAAGCGCTTATCGTCGATTGTCGATGATGAAGAAAACGACTGAGCTCAGCCATCCAAGTCAGCTTTTACGTACTCCTGAAGACTGTGTCAGATTCTCAAGAAGTTTGAAACTGGAAACCGGCGACTTTGAGCCCTTGATGGATACTGCCACCATCGTTATCCGACCATCCCATCTGGCTCTCAACCATCAAGGAGAATCGCTAGCGTTAGCTTCGGGTGCATCTCCTACTCGCCGAATTTCCTGAGATCCCCAGATCAGGACACAGGGCTTGCCCCAACGATCCCACACAGCAATAGCAGGGTCTACCGATTCTGCAGCAAGTGCCCTCGCCTTTTGTTCAGCCTCATGCAGTGACGCAAATCCGTGCTGATCCGTCCTATCAGCCGTAAAATAACCACAGTAAAATTCTGATTCTTTCATCTGCTACCTGCCTTGGTATTGCCGCCTCAGTTCACTAGGCGGCTTGCACTCCTGCTGTACTGGTCAATCAATTTCCTGTACTGATCGACCGTGTCAGAGTCTAAGCCAATCGCCCCACCACGCTCTGCCAACTCTTGAGCTGCAGCAACCAGAGCGCCATCCAGCTTGTCTTCATAACGGGTGTCTTTTAGATTTACATCAATGGCGGCCTGCAGGACCTTCAGTCCGTCCTGTAGGGTTTGCTGGGAGTTTGAAAGCCAGAAGCCGATCCGATATCGACAAGGTGCGAAACCAATTTCAGCACAGCGGTTAAAAGCGTCCATCGTGTCCTGGGCCAGCTGTTTGAGACCACTAGCCTCAATAGTTGGTGCCATAGGAATGGCAACCTCTGGCCCGCGAACCAGATGGTTCAGCAGATTGGTTTCGGCCACGAAGTAATCAGCAGGCCAGTATCCTTTGTCCGACGCCAATTTCATGAGATCGAAGGCGGCTTGCTCCCGGTTGGGAATATCCGCCTCGGCGAAAAGCAAGAGAAGAGCATTGTTAACCAGGACATCGACACTCATGTCTCCGCTGGTCAGCCGGTTGACCCAGTGATTCGGTCCGTAATGAACAATGAAAGGGATACCAACCTCTTCCTGAAAATGCGGTGACGTTGGCGTCGTGTGGTCCATGCCGATTGCCAGCAGCAGCGTTTGCAGGCGCTCTTCGCTGGTGTCCAGGTTGTGCCCGAAAATTTCGGAGACCCGGTCAAAGGTAACCTCTGGAAACGGCTTTCCAGAGGGAGCGTCAGTAGAGGCCCAGACCGGTGCAGCGGTCATCATGGCACCCACCAGACAGAGAGATCCGACTAACCGCTTCATTCCACGTGCTCCCGGTCCCTCACCTCATCGATCTGCCAACTGTCGATATCGGTTGAGTAGCGAAGCTCGATGGTGCGTGCAATTGTCGGAACGTAATCGACACAGGTATTGGTCACGAGGTAATGCAATTCAGATTGCCGGGACTGGGAGCCATAGGTTTTGGCGTCCTCGAACGTGAGGCTCTCGCACTTTGCATTCATTCGCTCGAGTTCGAGAACGCGATGCTGCTCAATGGCTGTACCCTGGCCGGTTGTCTGGGCCAATTGGGCGACCAATTCGCTCAGAAAGCGGCGGTATTTTCGACTGTAGAAGACATTCAAGTCTCGACCAGACAAGCCGACAGCAGCCTTTTCGTAATAGATTTCAACTAATTCTCGGGCGTTTGCTTCCGTTGCCAAACGCAAAGATTTTCGGTCGTACTCAGGGGGCTCGGCAAGCGCCAATGTGCTCAGGCTAGCCCAAAGCAGCAACAGGGTCAGTGTTTTCATCGCTAATCTCCAAAGTAGCCTTTGCGGTCCATTTTGAGCTTCCGCCAGATCGGCAAAATCTTCTGCACCAGCTCATCGCGATTTCGAATAGCTCGAATTCGAATGATCGGTTGATCCGCATCTTTTGTTTCAAGAACCAGCGTGGACAGACCGAACAACCCCATGAGCCCTGCTGGCGGACTCTTAATGTCTGACACCTCTGACATTTCGCAGAACAATTCCTGGCGGAAGATTGAGGTGATGCCCTTTGCTTCTTTGATCTTGTTGCGGGTGATAACGGTCCGCTCACACTTCACCGTGAGATAAGACATGAGAACATTCAGGACGCCAACGATGAGAAGCCCGTAGATTGAATACCGGACGACTTGATCGATCAGTGGTGTGTATTGCTCTTTCAGCCCTGCATTCCATAACACCAGGCCAACGCCGGCCGCCGCGAAAACGAGGCCCCAAAAGATAAAGCCACCAAGATTTACTATCTGCGATGGACTGCCCTCCCAAACAACTTCTTCGTTGTCGTAAGAGACGGGGGTGCTGGCGTCCAAAGGATCCGTTTTCGGATTTGCTTCAGCCTCGATTTTATTGGTCTCGCTCATGATTTCGTCCTATGCAGCTCGAACATGTTCCAGGCAAGCCAGTGCCGTCGAAATCGAAGCAGTTGCCGGAACGTCGGACTGGTGTTTGCTGAGCTTGTGGTGGAGGTGGTCTGATGAGCCCAGAACGAGGTGAACCACTGGTCTAAGTCCGGCGGAGGCCAAAAGCCAATTGTCTGGCTGATGGTCCACAACGATCAGAACATCCTGCGGGCGTGATTCGGTGATCACGCTTCCCAATATGGTTTCCGGGTCTCTTGCCAGGTCCAGATTGTTCAAAACAAGGACCGGGCATTCTGAGGGTATCTGAATCACGTTCTGCCGCCTGCACTCAATCAGACAAAACGTAGAAAAGTGTTCGAGCAAATGGAATATACGACGGTCGATGGCCGCGTCGGCAGAATGGAATTCGGTAACTCGCATGACGTTCATTGTTACCGCCCTCACCTTAAGGCCTGCTCAAACGCACCAAGCAACAGCATGAAGCTGATCGACATGCCCAGTGCAGTTATCGCTCGACTGATGCTGCGATAAACCCGCTCCTTTCCCTTGTAGAGCCCCGTCACAGAGAGTCCGATTTCTACACAGGCAAAGAGAATTCCCATTTTGGCGGAGATGAAGAGCAGCAGTGGAAACGTCATGCTGACGGGGTCACCCATCTGAATGATGACAAACATCGCAATCGCAGCAGCCACGACGACGAGGATCGGGTATGACCGGGGCGAGCGAAGCCAGCGAGAAAACATCTTTTACAACCCAGACGCGATTTTCGGACGTGACCACACTTTGATGGGCGGGTGATCAGCTTTCCTGTCTGCCAAAACCCCATCAAACATCGCCACCAGCCGAATCACTGAGATCCCCTCTTTTACTGCGAGAGCGATAATTCGGAAATAAGCCGCAGTGGCGGATTCGGCCGTTGCCTCAAACTGGTATTTGGTCCGGTTTTCCGTGTACACGTCGGCATTGAAAAATTGCCCATCACAAAGCCGGCCGCCGAAATTCGCGTGAACGATATTGGTCAAAAGGTCACCCCATTAGAAGAAAAGTGAAGCGAAGAGAACCAGCGCTGCGCCGGTGATGACCACATTGATCTGCCGATCCTGAGACAGAAGCTGGTCACGCTGTTGGCCGTCTATCTTCCCAGACTGAAAGAGCCGGTTAACGACCCATCGGATTAACGGTGTGGTGATGAACATGAAGGCGCCCTCCTGAGCTTCTGGCCAGTTTATTGAGGGCACTCGGCGAATTGGGGATCAAAAGGTCAGCGGAGTGTGACCTTTTAAAATTCGGGTCTCGGGTAGTCCCCGGCAGCCAGAGCCTGCTCAACAAGCGCGATCTGAAATACCAGGTGTGCCGCTGTATTGAGATTCTTCGTGTCATCCAACCACGACTGGAGTGTTCCAGCTTCCTGCTGCTTGAAGACTTCAAAGCTGTCAGCGCTCGCAACTGCGGGATTGATGTTGCTGTAGGGCAGGAAATTGGCAAAAGAATGCTGCCGGGCCAGTCTAAGGATCACTCTGCGTGCTCTACCCAGGATCTTGCGATCATTCCGGTACAAAACACCCACCGGTGTGCGCAGAGCCAACCAGATAGCAATATCCGCCAGCAAGAATCGCCCTGACAGTGAGTAGTGAACGAGGATGATTGAGACCGCTGCCAACCCGATTTGATCCGCGATGCCGGCCGCCTCGAATCGAAAGCTCAGTACAACTAGAAGAAGCACTGACAAGACCCAGATGACCAGTGACGCTCCAGCCGCGATCAGGCGAGCCGGTGTGCTGGACAGACCCTGAAAAGTAACTGTCTTGAGCAGCTCTGATGTAAAACCCATTTCCGTGATGTCCCTGTTTGTGTGTTGCTTTTACTTTCTCACGGAATTTTTCACGGGCAAGGTAGCTAGCAGGAAGAAAAAAACCCGCCGAAGCGGGTTTTGAGGGTCTAATTCGATTTTCGACAGTCTTGTTGATCCGCCAGGCGACAAATCTCTTGCCACTGAAGTCGGCGCTGATAGATCACAAAGCCGGTACCGACTGTGCCTACCAGGGTAAGGACGATTCCAAACATGAGAAAAACTGACATGGCATTGCCCATCATTGTTTACCTCTTGTCATTGGAGCGGAACGCTTACTGACAGTCAAGTTCAGGCGCTGACTGCGCAGCACCAGAAGATCCTGGATCAGCTCATGCCCTGCGAGATCGCGAGCCATCTCCACTTCTAACATTAGAATGATGGCGAGCAACCACGTCACCAGAACCATGGCGATTGCGTCAAAACTGGTAAGTTCCAGTCCATCAGCAAAGGTTTGGAACAGGTGTCCGGCCATTAAAGCGGAGGCGGCGTAGGTCATCGTTTTCAGACTGCCCACCAACCTGGTGCTTCGCCGGTAGCGCATTTTCTGAATGATCAGATCCTGCGTCCGTAGTTTGTTGAGTTTCTGGTACAGCAATTTCATACGTATGTTCTCTCCAGGCAAGACCTCGCTCAGAGAAAATAAGCCAGACCCCGGAGAGGGTTGGCTTGCTCTCCGAGGTCGGCATTTTGTGGTTTAAGCAGTCTGTCGTGGACGGTCCCTCAAGACGTTTCCGATCTGGCCAAAACCAGAGGGGTCACGCATCAACTGGTCCGCCCAGTCCACACCTTTTGAATCCGATTCGAGCATCGGAATTGATGGCAATATCAACTGAACATCCAGGCCCAGAAGGCTGAGCTTCTCGGCCAGCGTGTTTGCAGCGACTTCACCCGCTTGGTTACGGTCTTTGTCGACGAAAATCAGAACCTTTTCTACCCATTCGGGTGGCAGAAAGGATTGCATCATGGTCGTCGACAGCGTTGGCCACACTGGCAGCTGCGTCATAAGGGTTACCGCAAGAGCTGTCTCCAGTCCTTCTGCGACACCCATAACGGTTCCTTTCACCGGATTCACGCGAATCTGGCGACCCCGGCTTTCTCTGTTGACCGCGGGGGTAAGTTTTCGCGACTTGTTCTTGCTGTCGGAAAACTCCACCTTTAGGCCACTTTTGGTAATGAACGTCCGATGAATCGAGACTGGTTCACCCGCGTTATTGCGGACCAGACCAAGAATCGCGCCGTACTGGCCCAGCGTTTTACCGTCGGCACCAACGTAGTTGAGCGACGGATGGAACCGCAGGTCATCGGCGAGCATGGCCGCTGTTCTTAGCCTTCTGCGTTCGAAATAGGCTCTCGCCGGATACGATCGCAGGTCGTTCAGTGGCAGAGCATCCCCCCAGATCTGGTTAAGCCAAAGTCGAAGCTTTGAATCGTCCTGGATCTGAGTCTTGGGCGTCCTGATGGGTTTGGTGTCCACGATCCTTCCGCCCAAAAAGGCTTCAAGTTCGTCGTAGGTCTTGGTGAATGACCAATCGTTCACCCACATCAGCATATCGATGCCTTCAGGGATCACTCGCCAAGCCTGTTTGACGCCGCCACCGGTGGTGTTGGCGTCACGAAACAGCCGGAAGCCATCGGTACCACCGTCAATGGGACAAGGCACGTTTTTGCCAAGCTTATTGACCGCAGTTTCGAGGGCTGGCGCCAGTGCAAGAAAAGCACTGAGCCAACGTCCTTCCATGCGACGTTTCAGAGCAGTTGAGTTTCGTTTTTCCATGGTTCTCCTCCAGACAGTGAACTTTTCAAGGGACACTGCCGAGCAGTGAGTAAGAAAGGGCCGGAGCCCTTTCAGTCATCAGTGAAGCGTCAGAACGACTCTTTTGTATTGCACCCAGGTATTCCCGAACTGCTGGAAAAACAATTCGGTGGTTTTCCGGGGCTCATAGATCGTCATGAGTCGGATTGGCTTGCCGGCCCGAGTGGTCAGGCCGCGCTCAATCGAGAGTTGAGGTTGTTGAGACATGGTGCGTTTCCTTTTGAGTATTGAGGGAACACACCATCCCCAAGGGACAGAGTGTGTCCCTCAGAGGGTTGAGGTCTTTTATCAGCCGAGCATCTTCTTGCGGTAATACCGCAACCACTCGACCATTGTTTCCGGATCCACGCCCCACTCCCTGCAGCAAGCTGCGAAAGAGAAGGGCATTTCCCGGTTTTCGGACAGAATCCACTCCCAGGCTTCGTCACACGGTTTGCGAACACCACCGTGCTGACGGATGCCAAAGGCGCTTTTTACTGACTCGATTAGAAGCCGTTCACGAATATCCGCGAAGGCTGATTCGGGGATCTCCTGTTGTGGGCCCGAAGGCTCACAGAAGTCCGGTTTCCGAGAGGTTTCCATGTGTCCTCCTTGCGAAGAACACACCAACCCAACGGGAAGATGTGTTCCCGCCTGGGCTGTTGGAAGATTGTGGAGTCAGGGATCGAGATCGAGGACGTTGCCGGCGATGCGAAACAAAGCTGATTGCAGCTCCCTCACATCGTTGATGACTGTCCAATTCCCGAAATACGACTTCACAGCGTTTGAACCTATACCAATGGCATAGGTGTCGATCTGGTGTTTCATCAGATCTAGCAGGTAATTGACTGCATGACCGTTGTTCGGAGAACCGTCGGTAATCACAATCAGGACCTGACGTGGTTTATGACTGGCACTGAGTTCCCGTGCCGCGTAGAGCATTGCCTCAGCCAGAGGTGTGCCACCGCCGGAACTGACCAGGAAGCGCCCAAGATTGGGTCTCACCGGCTGTCCACGATGGATCATTGGACTGACATTTCCCCCACAACCCGGAAACATCGATACTGCGATGTCACATTTCGGGATGGTGGAAATAGCCAGCGCCAACGACACAGTGGCCTGATTGGCAATATCCTGTCTTTGGCTCATGGAACCACTCGTATCGAGCAGTACATGAACCGAGGTTTCCGGCCTCTTGTGTTCGTCTCGCTGGATGAACACTCGAGTGTCGCCCGCAGCCAAACGGCTTAGACGACGACCATCAACGCGGCGCCCGCGGTCATGCAACCACTGGCGCTGTCGGGATTCAGCCTGTAAAAGTCCCAGCAATCGGCTACGAATGCTTGAAGACGTCAAAATGCCCGCCTGCAGTTCACTCGTATCACCGTTACCATTCCTCATGTCCTGGCCCACACCGGTATCAATCTCAAAAGATTTACCTGATTGGTCTTCCCGGGCCTGTGAACACAAATCTTCTTTTAGCTGTTGACCGGGATTGGTCGGCATATCCTGCTCCGACATAACCCGTTCATAGGTGCCTCCTGCGCCGGCGTCACTGGAATCATCCGAAGACGAGTCCGATTCTGCCTGGTCACCCGCTGAGTCTTGATCAGACATAAATTGCTCACCGGAAGCATCCGATGGGCCATCCGTCTGATCAGCGGCTTCAGGAGAGGAATCTCCCTGAGTGTCGCCATTCTCAGATGAGGAATTTTCTGAGTTGGAGTTCGGGTCCGAAGAATCCCCCTGGCCGTCGGGTGACGGATCAGGCGGCTGTGACGAATCACTATCCGGGCCGGACTTTCGCTCCTGCTCTTCCTCTTTCTCGGCATCCTTTAACGCTTTCAAAATGGCCCGGGCCACCTTTAGAGCGTCATCACTGGTTGTCATGGACAACATGTATTTCGCCAGCAGCCCGTCCAAACGGACGAAGAAGCCTCTGGGAAACATCTGCTCCAAGACCTTCAAAGACTCTGGAATCAGCGGTTGGTAGACCTGCCGATCCAGAAACTCCCCATACAACCGGTGGTAGAGGTAACGAAACAGTTGAGATGCCTCGCTTTCTGCCGTGGTCGGTACGGGTGTCCAGCCTCGCTCATGGATGTAATTCTCCATGGCTTCCAGCGTGAACTGAGTCCCGGGAAAGGCGTGCTGGATAGCACGCTCAATCCGGATGTCCTCAATCAGGTTGGTCATACTCTTTTCGATCTCAGACCGGCACTTTTTTAAGGTGTCGAAACTGGATTCGCGAATATGAGCTGCTTCGTGAGAGAGATAGCCAAACAGCACATCTTTCATCTCACTCATATTGTCTAGCATGGGCAGCACAATGGTTTTGCCATCCGTCATGGCGTCTGAGCCCGAAAGCACGACGCGCACACCAAATTGCTCACCATAAGCCGCTGCCACGATTGGTAATGCCCGCTCGAGAGCGGATTGTCTTTGGTTCATAGTTCCGCTCCTAAAAGTAGGCGCCCATTGCTGATGCAGTGGTTGGACGGGTTGAGGAATGTGAAGCCTGGGACTGGGCGTTTCCGCTCTGGAGCCCGGCGATCAGTTTTGTCACCGAGAATTCTCCAGACACGATTCGCTCTAACTTTTTATCGTCAGAACACATCGTGAGGAACGTCAGTACCCTGCCGAACACGGGATGATCCTGGTCGATTCGTTCCGCCGGGATGGAGCTACGCAGCGCACGGAATTCGCCAAGAACCCTGAGAATCCGGCCGTTGCCGAAACTCAGTGTGTCCAGCTTGGTCAGCAATGGGTCGAGTTGTTTGCAAAGCGTCTTTCCGCCGATGGCGCGTTTCCGCTCCAGAAGACGATCAGACATCTCACGGCAGCTCAGTCCGACTTCGTGCAGGATTTGATCGGCAATTTCCGCCTCATCCGGTTCGAAGCCTTCCAGGGGCTGCATTTTGTAGAGCTTAAATTCGAACTTGAACGCGCTCGCCACGGTTTCACGGTCAGGAACCTGATCCCGCATGATGTGAGCGTATTCTTCGTTCTCCGCGATCCAGTCTTCCTTGTTGCGGTCAAAATCGTTGAGAAATTGCTGCAACGCGGATTCAAAGCCGGCCTTCACGGTTTCGAGTTTGGCGACAACGTCATCAATCGCTTCATCGCGTACAGCGAATCCGCCCATGAAACGTGTTCCTTCAGCCAGACATGCCCTTTCTGCCGATTTGCGCTTACTGAGCAACGGATCGAGAGCTTTGGGAGGAAAGATCTTCTTTCGCCCCAAATCCAGCAGTTTCTGTGGTGGCAACTTGCCGTCTATGCCCAATCGAATATCACTGTCGCGAGAGGCTTTTTTCTCACCGCTCCAGCACCGCATTTTCAGATGGACAAGGGTGGTCCCATGGATGAATTCCATGTGTTATCTCCTTAGCAATTATGAGAAGAGGGTGTACCGCCGGAGGCCGGCGGTGAGTTGTGGTTCAGAGAACCGAGGTCGAGGAAAGACTCAGAAAAAGGCGGCCTTTGTGTTTGACTCAATTACCGTCAAATCAATCGGTGCCTCAATTGCGCCCAGTGCGATGGCGTATTTCCTGAAGTCAGCAGTGGGACAGCTCTGACGCATGTCCGAAAACTCCTTGGACGTACCGTAAAGCTCTGCGAGCTCATCGAAACTGTCCGTCAGAAGAGTGTTGTCGTCGTCCACAATTTCTATGGGTGCAAATGAGAGCGAGGCTGAGGGGCCTTGCTCGGTCAGATGCCGACGAAGAGCAAACAGCAACAGAATTGCCAACGGACCTTCGGAAAGTTCCGCGCCACCGCTATGACTGCCACCTAAAAGGCTTTTAAACACCGGCAGTGATGCCAATGTGGTTGCCTCATCACGGAATTGCTCCGTGAACGTGTTGAGTACAGACGCCAAGAAGCCGGCGATCTGCGTTTCGGGAACCTGAGTCGAGATCCGAAACCAAAATTGGTTTGGAATGCTGCTCTCTGGATCACCTCTTGCTACCACCATATTGGTGTTGCGATCGATAGTTAGTCCTGAACAGCGCTCATAGCCTTTGCGAATTTTCGCATCGTGGAGGCGTGTCCAGTCTGACTTCTCCGTGGGTCTGAACGTCATGACCTTGCCGCGTCGCCCATACCAGACATCGTGACCACCATTGGCGTTCGGTTTTGGGTCAACCGCCCAAATCTTATCGGACGTTTCATCCGCATAGTGAAGGACTTTGATATCAAGGTTCATGCTCAAGCTCCTTTGGACCAGGAGGTACCAAAGATGTCCTGTGCGATGCGCTCGATTGCAATCCGTTGCTCCGGTTCCGCTTTAGCCAGGAAAGCTTGGTTCAGCGAATAGGACAGAGCATTTGGTGCATTTCGGAAGGCCAGTGCCAATTTTGCCCAGCGACACAATGTGCGCGTGGACATGGTGATGGTCAGCGGCGTCGCTGTTTCCTCACCCCCGATGAACAGCTTCCGAATCTGATTCGCAACGCGAACCATCTTCTTACGCAGCTCTTCGGGAAGGTCTGGTGCCTTCTTTTCAAGGATTATTAGTTCAACGTCCTCGGTTGGATAGTCCACGTGCACCATCCGGAATCGGTCAAGGAAGGCGATATCAAGCTGGTTTACACCCTGATACAGGCCGGTACTGTCGCCAGAACCAACGCTGTTGCCGTTCACAATGAACCGAAAGTTTTGATGAGCGTGAATCACTTCGCCTCCGTTTGTCGCAATGACCAACGGGTGTCCTTCGAGGACATCATGCAAAGCGGCAAGCTGACCGGGATCAGCTCGATCGACCTCGTTCAAAATGAACAGGTGACCATCACGCATGGCAACAGAAAGGGGTCCGTAAACGAACTCCATCGTGCCGTTAACCAATTTCCAGGTGCCTACCAGATCGTCGAACTCCATACGCGAGTGCGCGGTGAAGCTCTGCGTCGGCCAGTTAAGACGTGACGCAACTTGGTAAGGCAAGGTCGTCTTCCCTGCCCCGTAGTGGCCAGAGAAGTAGAGCCCATCGTCGTCGGGATCATCCAGAAAGTTCAGGATGTCCCGCAGAGTCTCCCGGCGGAAAACGTAGGAATCGTTTCGTTTGGGAATGTAGGGATTGGTGGAATCGGCGAAACCGGCTGTGATTACTTCAGCTGGAACGTCGAGGTTGAAGGTGTTGCGAATGGGCAGTGCCTTGTCGCGAACGGTCATAGAAAGCTCCTTTTCAGTGAGAGTTCACTTATTCCAGAGCGGCATCACACACCAGAAGGTGATGATGGCCTTCTGGCAAGTGAGATTTTTTGAGAGAGGAATTACAGCCGTGGCTGACGTGTCCGTTTCAAATTCCGGTGTGGACACTTATTTTGTCGTGCAAGCACGATCAAAATGCTCAAGGGATTACCCGGTGTAGTAACCGCCTTCCATAACACCCTGGTTGGCAGGGCCCTAGAGAAGGCAGACACGAAAAATGGAACTGTTCCGAGGATAAAATCCCCGGAACAGCCATTGCTGGTTTAGAAGTAAGCCGCTTTGACTGGCGTAATCACCTCACCCATGTCGCGGTTGACCAGTTCATCCTCAGAACGAGTGAACCGGACTTCCTCGCGAGAGGGCTTGCGGTAATTCTCGAGCTCGGTGCTCAAATCCAGGTCAGGAAAGTTATCCTGAAGGTATTTGAGGTAGTCGACAGATCCCGACTTCTCGAAGCGAGTGACCTTAACGCCGCCGACATCAGCATGGCGAAAAGGCCCCATCAGGTTGATCAAGGCCTTTTGGACATCTTTCTGGTCTTTTTCAAGAGCCTTAAGCTTGTCCTTCAGAGACTTGATCTGTTCCTGTTGCATTCGCCAGGCTTCCGCATGAGCTTCCCACTTGAATTTTTCCGTTCCGCTTTCCGGGATGAACCAGTCGCGATCAGGATCCAATTCAGGGGGTTGCTCAGTCTGGACCAGTTGCCAAAAGTGCTTGGCAGCCTCGATGATTTGGTTTTCCCGTTCGGGGGTTAACCGAATCTCGAAATCCTGGTCCGCACCATCTTCCCGGTAGAAAATGAGTCGTCCGATGCTCTGACCGGCCACAGTCAACTGAGCCTGAACCTGAGCCTCATACAGTTTGAAGGCCGTGGACTCGACTCCGTTTGCCTCAAGGTCATCCCAAACAGTTTTGGAAGGCGCCTTGAATTCGTAGGGTTGGTCCTGTGTGTCCACACCATCAAACGAGGCGCGCAGCACATCCCATTTGGCACACTCACCGCACATCGGAAGCAGAAACTCACCGTAGCGGGATTCGGCCAACTGACGTGCTTTATCCTCGAGGGCGACGCCTCGTTGGATGTTCGGGTTGCCTGAAAGGTCTGGCGGGTTAATCCGTCCGATCTTTTCAGCCCAAAGTTGCCAGGGGGTTTTATAGGGGCTCAGTCCGAGGATCACCGGAATGTCTGTTGCGGTGATCCCCAGGGCTCGCCATTTCAGCCATTCTTCAGAGCGTTGGTTCAGGTCAACTACAGTCATTTTCGGCATTACGAATCTCCATAAGAGGGGTAATGCCGCCCAAGGGGTGCATTACCCCATTGGGTTGAGAGAGTGAGTGTTTAGGCTGTCTGGCTCATGGCCGGAAAGTCTTTGATGTACTGTTCGCAGAGTTCTGCAAACATCCTCGCGTAGCTTTCGCATGGAAAGTCAGCGACCGGGAATTCCGGATATTGAAATTGAACACCGGGCCGGAGGTGGCCGATGACCGAATAGAAGTTCGGGCGGGTGTCGTTGCGCTGAGGTTCCGAGTGAGACAGATAAACGGCTTTGACTCGGAAGGAGTCGTAGTCGCGGATCTTCTCCAGGCTATCGAAGTAGAACATCGTCATCTTTGGTTGAGTTTGAGCGTTCATGATTATTCCTCTTGAGTAGAGATGAGAGGCATGAACACCCGTGTTGGGGTCCATGCCCCAAGTGGGTTTAGATTTTATTGATTTACCGCTGAGGACGGGACGGGTTGGGCTTTTGCCTTGTCCAATTCGTCCAGAGCGTAGGCCAGCTCAGAGGGATCTTTGATCCTCTCCACCATGACCTCTTTGCACGCTTCAAAAGCGTTTTGGTTTTTTGCCCGGTCCACCAGATTCTTCACGGTGTTGAGCAATTGGGCCGAGAGTTCTTCTCTTGGCGGTGGTGCAGGAAGCGCCGAAGGCGTAACCGGCTTGTGCTGGTTTGCCAGGATCGCCAAGCCTTCTCCGTTCTCCTCGTTGAGGATCCTGAGTGCCTGTGCCATGCGAGGGTTCGAGATTGGCCACCACTTGCTGGCTCGCTTCACGATGCTTTTCAACATCATCTGTTCAGCCCAGTCGACCCAGGGTCCAAAACCTTTTTTGAAGGCTTCAGAAACGTCCCGAATCTTGTCCATGTCAGCTTTCGACATGGCTTCGACGAGAACACCCCCGGAAGGTAGCTCTGCGATGCAGTAACCACCCCGAATGGAGCCACGATCCGTTGAGAAGGGATCACAGACGTGATCTGGCTTCTCGGCGGGGCCTTTGTAGGAAAACTGGTCTTTCTCGTACACCAGTTCAGCCTTAGCCCAACGAATCGCACCGGTTTCCACGCCAATCGCAATCAATCCCCGATACGAAATATCGAGCATGACCTTGGCGTCTTCATTGCGGCGTAGACGACGAGGGACCAGAAACGCTAAGCCCTGGTTGGGATTGAGCGTCAGTCCGACCGCGGCGACGTTGTACATCGCAAGCCGAAGTGATGAGAGGTTCTTCTTTGCCACATCTAGCAGATAGGAGTTGTTCATCAACTGCTGGGTGGCAAAGATCTGCTCCTGCTTGAAATCCAAACTGGAGCTGTTGAACTTATCTTTTGAGGATTCAATGATCTGATGCCATTGAGCGGGTTGTACTGCCTGAGGTGCCTGATTCATAAAAAGGTCCTTGCGCGTCAAGAATTCCGGGCGATAATTCCCGGAGAGGTGAGAGAGATGCAGACCAACCATTACATCGTCGATGACGAGGGCAATTTCAGGTTCACATCGGTGGGTCTTGAGGAAGAAGGACCGCTGCTGGCCAGAGCCGGCATTGATCCCACATCTATCAAGACGTATGAGGCATATATCCAGGCCAGGAAGACCGCAGGGCCTTACTTTATGGATTACCTCAGAGACGAAACTGACCGCATGCTGGAAGGTAAGCCGGACACCGTAGAGTGGCAGGCCATCAGATCCATAGCGTTTGGGTCAGACGAAGAGCAGAAAGCTCTGATTGAGAAGATGAAGCGGAAACGGTCGTTTAAGGCTGTTTAGCTTCTTTGCGGGCGTTGATTTCCTCAATGATGCGGCTGCGAAGCCACTTCAAAGATTTGATCTGTTCCCGATCGGTGAGAAGCACCAGCATTTCCTGAGAATTGCGAAGGTGCGCTTGAAGTTGTTCGTTACTTGCCGTTTCCAGCCAGTAGTAAACCTCTTTCCTTGAGAACCCCATAATGTCGTCTCCATGGAGAAGATGGGGCTCTCCCGTCAGGGGTAGAAGCCCCATTCGGGTTAAAGGTTAAAAAGCCGGTTACTAGAACGGGTAGTCGTCGTCAAAGCCATAGGCTTCAACTGGCGGCTGTTCCAGATGCCCAGGCTGACTCGGTGAAGCATGAGCCTGATGTTGGGGCTGTGGCGTGGGAGCGGCCTGCTGCGAACCATTTTTGGAAAAATACTTCGGCAGCTTGCGCGGGAAATCATTGACCACGATTTCTGTGGTGTAACGATCTTCGCCGCTCTGGGTTTGCCATTTCCTGGTTCTCAACTCGCCCTCAAGGAACAAGAGATCACCAGGTTCAACGTTCATGCCGATGTGCTCAGCAGTCTTGTTGAAACTGACGCAACGGTGCCATTCAGTGTTCTCTTTCCATTCGCCAGTTTCCCTGTCCTTGAGAGACTTGGTTGTTGCGATTGAATAAGAAACCACCTGCATGCCGTTTGGGGTGGAGCGAACATCTTTTTGACCGAGACGGCCAATGAGCTGTGCTTTGTTGAGCATGATTATTCCCTCTTGAGCTTAGGTTGAGAGTATTCAATCTCGACAGGCGCACGCTTGCCGGATTGAAGGAGGTGCTGATTTCTCATGTGCTGAAGTTCTGCAGGAGAATCGATGATTGACCGAATGGTCATTTGCTCGGGTTCAGGCTTGTAGAATCGATGGAAAACCCAGCGAATCGCGAAGACCATTCCTCGAAGCAAAGCTTTCGTATACAGCGTCAAACGACGTTCACACGCTGCGAGAAAACGGTCTCCAGTTTCGAAACCGAGGTCGACCAGGAAAAGCAGAATCCTGCCACCGAACATCAGGACCAGGATTGCAGATAGACCCAAAACGAGTTCCATCAAGCACTCCTTTTCTCAGGTGAGAAGACGTACCCGAACTCGGTGTCATAAACCCAAGTCAGATCCTGTCTCAGAGAGGCATTAAAGTGCGGCAGTAGCAGCACATTGCCGGCCTCAGAAGTGGCAACAACAAAACGTCCTTTGTCCGCCTTTTCGATTGCCTGTTGGATGATTTCATCAACGTGGTTGACGAAATGAGAGAGATGCCTGTTGGCATCGTGTTCACTTCGATTCATGTGAGTGATTCCTTTGGAGTGTTAAGCCAATTGCCGTAGCAACCGCGTCCGTTTCATGGCTAGGTGAGGACGCTGATCAAGTGCCGAGTTCAGTTGAACTGCAGCAACAAGATTCGAGGAATCACAGAAAAAGCATTCAAGTCTGGATCCGGATACGGGTCCAGGCCGCAATGCTCGTGAGGGAGTTGGGAAAGACAGACGCACGAAACCAAGCAGTTGAGTATCAACTGAGGATCATGCGGTCTGTCGGGGATGTGTTCGTAGAAACGAACAGAGTTAAGGCCGTAGGCCTAGAGGTTTTTCTCTTCGCGTTCGACTTCAGCAATCAATAGCTGCTCGTTCTTCGAGTCGATGTGGGCCGCTATCAAAACGCTGCTTACTACGACAGCTGCAAAGCACGTCATAAAAATAAGCATGGAAAGCTCCATAATTAACGTCTCCTTGTGAATGTTGGTGGATTTTTATCCGCTATTCAAGTCTTTCAGACCTGTTGGGCGGGTGATCCAGTCGCATTCGGATTCGCTCTACGGATTGCTTGTAGTGAGCAATTTTGCCAGCGCAAATGATATTCAGGCTCACAATAACTGTCGTGAGAACGAGATAGATTGCCAGTCGAAGGAGGTCGCCGTTAATCAGCAACTCCCAAAGAGCGACAGATGTTGGTGCCATCGAACTTGCGTTGACACTTAACATTGCTGCCCTCCATCGTGCATGAAGTTCAGAATTTCGAATGAAGAGTTTTTCTTTTGCAGTAAACATAATTTTCTCCGGTTTAGTGTTAAGCCAAATCGCCGTGGCGATCGCATCCGTTTCGTGGCTAGATTGAGGATGCTTATCAGGTGCCGTTGTTCAGAGAACAAACAGCAACAAGATCCGGAGAAACCAAAAGGCGGTCTGCCCTGCCCTGAGAAACTCACAGGCACGGCAAAACACCCTCAGGAAAGGGGTGGGACTATCAAAGAGGTCTGTTTAATCTGCTTTTGGGTAAAGGTGCGCGGAGGTGCGCGATCTGGAGAGATGGGTCCCGACGAGGCGGTGTGCCGAATGACCCGGTGAGGCACTATTTGAAAATTACACCAGCCTTGTGCGAGGTACAAGGCAAAATATTGTCTCGACGCTCACAATTCTTGCATTTCTGCGAAACGCAGGCTGAGGTCGCAAAGCGGACATTCCAGTAAAGCGGTCAATGCAAACGGAATTGCCTTCACTTTGAGGCTATGAGAGATAGGTCGTGCTTTATAAGTCCGAGCAGAGGCTTAAAGTATCTGGTGGGTCCGGGTAAGCCCAATCATAGGCCAGGAGTGTCTACTGCACCGGGGTAAGTCCAATCACCGTTTCAAACCGTCTATTGAAACGGGGCAGGCCCCCTCAGTACGAGAAGGTCACAACACGGTACTCTTTAAACATCATGAGCTGCCCGTTATCGTTGGATAGGCAGACTCTGGATTCCCAAAGAAAACATTCAAACTTACGTCTTACCAGTCATTGTAATAGGTCGTGCCACCGATCGACCGGCTGGTGCTGGAGCTACCATCATCGTAATTGTGGTAGGTGGTGTTGCCGATTGACCGGGAGTTGCCGGAAACGCCGTTGTCGAAGTTGTGGTAGGTGGTGTTGCCGATTGATCGGGAGTTTCCGGAAACGCCGTTGTTTAAGTTGTGGTAGGTGGTGTTCCCGATGGAGCGAGACGAACCGCTCGTGCCATCGTTGAAGTTGTGATAGGTCGTCCCGCCAATCGTGCGTGATGTCCCGGAGGTCCCATCCGAGCAGTTGTGGTAAGTGGTGCCACCGATATTCCGGGAATTACAGTTCGCATTCGCTATTAGGGAGGTGCTAAACAGCAGCACGGCAAAAGCGCTGAACAAGGTCATCTTGACTTTCATGCGGACTCTCCAATCCAGTATTCGAATCTGATTTCGATAATTGAGTTATTATTTCCTCTTCCAACCTAGCATGTGCGCTACTCAAACGAAACTTGGAGCCGAAAGGTGAACTAGCCGTGTCCGATGCTTGCGGTCGCAAAGCGGACATTCCGGGAGAACGATTAACGCCAATATTCAGCAGCGGCCTTTGCGCAGCGAAGCGGAGAGAAGGCCGTCCGGTGGAGGCCCTTCAGGGCCGTAACAAACTGGAATGAATGGTTGGGGCTGCAACAGTGAAGGCAGAACCTGATCATTGCTTTACCAGCAGCGCCACTATAGACACAATGACCCCAACGTATGAAATCCCGGCCCCAATAAGCAACGACAACCTGTCTATTCCCTGCTTGGCGATCTCCTCCAGAAAAGCCCGGTCAAAAATAAAGATGTGGCTAAAAGCGAGCGCGGATAGTGTAGCGAGGGCCAGGCTAGCCCATGGCGTCCAACTGTAAGCCGCGAAGAGAATCCCTGCCAAGATGGCATTAACAACAATATTCCCTACCATTCAGCTATCTCCCGTGAACGCTCATCCTCAGTGGCCCTAGACATGATGTTTTGACCTGCCCGCCCTCAACGATCGTGGGTTATTGTTGAGGGCGGGCAGGTCAAAACATCATGTCTAGGAGTCTGCGCGGCAGGAGCCACCTTCTGGCATAATACGTAAAAATTCTTCAGCACCGGAGAATCCGATGGGAACCACCTTCCGCCCCTATTCACCTGATCAGGAACTGCTTCTTCCCCCGAGCCTGAACGAGTGGCTGCCCGAAGGGCATCTGGCCTATTTCATCAGTGACGTGGTCGAGGAACTGGATCTGAGTGCCTTCTACGCCCGGTATGAAGGGAGCGGTCGGCGCAACTCGCCTTTCGATCCGCGGATGATGTTGAAGGTGTTGATCTATGCGTACGCGACCGGCGTGTTTTCATCACGAAAGATCGCCCGGAAGTTGGAAGAAGATGTCGCCCTTCGGGTCCTGGCGGCTGGCAATTTCCCCAGACACCGCACTATCTGCGATTTTCGCAAGCAACACCTGGCTGCGTTCAAGGCCGTATTTATTCAGGTGGTCCGGATCGCCCAGGAAGCGGAATTGGTTACTCTCGGTACGCTGGCGATTGATGGCACCAAGGTCCGGGCCAACGCCAGTAAGCACAAGGCCATGAGCTATGACCGCATGCGGGAGGAAGAAGCCCGTCTGTCAAAAGAGGTTGATGAGCTTTGTGGCCAGGCTCGCCGTGTGGATGAATCGGAAGACCAACAGTTTGGCCCGGATCAGCGGGGCGACGAGTTACCCGAAGAGCTTCAGCACCGTCAGGGGCGGCTGGACAAGATCCGGGCAGCGAAGGAGAAACTGGAAGCGGATCAAAAAACGCAAGATGAGGCCAAAGGCCGGCATCCAGACGATGATCGCCGCTCACCCAAGGGTGGCCGGAACTTCAAGAGAGATTATGGAGTTCCGGAGGACAAGGCTCAGAGTAACTTTACCGACCCCCAAAGCCGGATCATGAAAACGAATGATGGGTTCCAGCAATGCTATAACGGCCAACTGGCCGTGGATGGCGAGTTCCAGATCATCGTGGGCAACCGCCAGGGTAACAACCCCAGTGATAACGGCTGTCTGGTGCCGCTGCTGGGCGAGGTAAAAGAAACTCTGGGAAGTTACCCGGGCCAATGTCTGGCTGATGCGGGTTATCGCAAAGAGGAAGACTTGCAGGCATTGGAGACAAAAGGCATAGATGGCTACGTCTCGCTGCGCCGGGAAGGCAAAAAAACCGGAGATATAAACGCGAGCCGGTACCCGGCGACGGCCCGCATGGAGGAGAAGCTTACCACGGCGGAGGGGCGAGCAGTCTACGCTCAGCGCAAGCACATGGTTGAGGCGGTGAATGGCTGGATCAAGAATGTCCTGGGCTTCCGGCAGTTCGGCTTGCGGGGCCTTCAGGCGGTGCAGGGTGAATGGGATCTTGTCTGTCTGTCGCTCAATCTCAGGCGCATGAGTTCACTGATGAGGCTGGCATAAGTCGCTGAGGCAGCCTTTGGCTCACGGTAGGTACAGCTGGGGCCCTGCGATGCCCCTTTTAACCGGTTAACTGGCTGGATCGAAAGCGATGATGGAGCCGATCCGATATCGCGAACACTCCTTCCGGCCAGACAATGATCCGGTCTGGCGGAAACGAGGGCTCAAAACGTTTCTGCCGCGCAGACTCCTAGGTTTTCGTAATCCAGCCCGTAGCGCTTCAGCCCACCCACTTTGAAGTTCTCAAGGATGATATCCGACTCTGCCGCGAGCTCACGTATCAGGCGCTGACCCTCCGGCGTCGAAATATCGACCGCCAGCGATTTCTTGTTACGGTTGGCTGACAGATAGTACGCAGATAAATCCGTTTCGCCATCTCGACCCTTAAGATAGGGAGGCCCCATGTCCGTGTGTCATCTCCGCCGCCAGGCCTCTCAATCTTGATAACTTCAGCCCCGAGACCACCGAGAACCTGGCCAGCCCATGGGCCAGCCAACACACGGGAAAGATCCAGAACTCGAATATGCGAAAGTGAACCCGTCATGGCTCTCTCCTTAAACGGTACATGCTTGGAGACCGGTCTGGGTACGCCCCTGGCAATCCCGTAACAGCTCGCGGGACGACCACCCTCATGCTGCAGCGCCTGAAAATGCCGGCCAAAAAGCCCCGCCACGGGCTCTGTAGTATCAAGTTTCTCTGCGAGTCACCCCGGTGAATGTTCCGCATTGCGGATCAGGTGCTTGGCAATTACCAGTTGTTGGATCTGCGACGTTCCCTCATATAGGCGGAACAACCTGACATCTCTGAAAAAACGCTCAACGCAGTACTCGCTGATGTAACCAGCGCCACCGTGGACCTGAACTGCCCGGTCCGCAACACGCCCTACCATTTCTGTACAGAACAGCTTGCAGCTCGAGGCATTCATCGACACCGCCTCACCTGCATCGAAGGATTTAGCAGCCGCTTCAACCATGCACTTTCCGGCATAGTACTCAGCCTGGCTATCTGCCAGCATTGCCTGCACCAACTGAAAATTGGCAATTTCTGTTCCAAACTGTTTCCGGCCAGAGGCATATGAAACGCTCTCATCAATGAGTCGCTTGGCCGTACCCACGCTTAACGCACTGATATGCAAGCGCCCCCGATCAAGAACTTTCATGGCTGTTTTGAAACCCTGCCCTTCCTTTCCTCCAATCAAAGCATTTGCGGGTACGCGCACATCCTCGAAGATAACATCACAGGTATGAGCGCCTTTCTGCCCCATTTTCTGATCAGGTTTTCCAAGCGATATGCCCGGTAGTTTCGCATCGACCAGGAATGCCGACACACCGCGCGCACCTTCTTCACGGGTGCCGGTGCGAGCCATCACTGTGAAGATCCCCGCCCTGGGTGCATTGGTGATGTATCGTTTAGTTCCATTAATGATGAAATCATCACCATCTCTCCGGGCGCTTGTTCTCACTGACCCGGCATCTGATCCTGCGTCAGGCTCGGTCAATGCAAATGAGCCGATCAGTTCGCCGGTGGCAAGCTTGGGTAGATATTTTTCCTTCTGTTCCGGTGTACCGTCCATAACTATACCTTGCGAACCAATGCCAACATTGGTTCCAAACATTGAACGAAAAACCGGTGAGGTGTAGCCCATTTCCTGAATAATTGCGACTTCCTCTGACATGCTCAGACCCAGACCACCGAACTCGGAAGGTATCGAAATTCCGAAAAGCCCCATCTCTTTCATTTCGGCGATGACGTCTTCCGGAATCTGGTCTTCCTCCGCCACTTGCATTTCCAGGGGAATCAGGCGATCACGGACGTACCGACGCACACTTTCGACAAACTGGTTCAGCGTTTCTTCATCAAGTGCCATTGTGGCCTCCTTGTTCGAAAATAGGATGATGGTCAGACCCTCGAGTAGCTGACCTGAGTTATTCCGGACGCCGTGCTTCCCGTTATTGCTCCTGGGTCCCGACAGATCGATACCAGCGAACACCCTTGGCATCTGTCATAAAATGCACTTCGTTACGTTCAATGAGATAATTCAAGCAAGCGAGGGCCTCTCCGGTTGCCAAGTTGAAAACCATAAAGTCCTCTTCCGATATGTCACGACCAAACAGCACTGCGAATACGTCAATCACTCTCTTTGGCTCCCTTCCAAGATCCGCCCGCAAATTCGTGACGGCCCTTTCCTGGTCTGCAATCAGGGTTTCAATCCGATCATGCAATCCCGTAAAACACTGTTGATGAGCTGGTAGCACCAGCACATCATCGGGAATTTCAGCTTTCAGCTTACGAAGTGAGGCCAGCCAGTCAGCCATCGGGTTTGCAGTCGGCTCCAGGGGTGTCACTGAGACATTGGACGAAATGCCGGGCAACACCTGATCACCGGAGATCAGTAATTTGCTCTCTTCGCAGTACAGGCAGGCGTGCTCGGGAGAGTGCCCGTTACCAACAACAACCCGCCATCGGTGTCCACCGATAACATGGTGCTGCCCTTCCTCCAGCCGTTGGTAGCTGCGAGGCAACCGTGAAATCCGTCTGCCATAGTTGCGATAATGATCGTAGTATCCGTCGATGGCCGAATCAGGCCAGCCAACAGCGCGGTGAAAGGCAATGAAGTCCTCGGGTACGGTTTCGTCGTGGGACTGAGCCACCATTACCCGGCAGGTCAGATACTCCATACGAGTCATCCAGAACTCTTCTGCGTCCCGCTCCAGCAACCAGCCGGCCATACCCACATGATCCGGATGCAGATGGGTCACAAACACCCGCCGGACCGGCTTGCGCTCCGGCAGAGACTCCAATAGAGACTTCCAGGCGGCCTCAGCCGGGGGTGTACACATACCGGTGTCAACCACGGAAAAGCCGTCCTCGTCACGGATCAGCCAGACATTAATATGGTTCAGTTTTCCAGGCAGGGGAATACGGGACCAGTACACGTTATGCGCTACCTCAACCAACTCGGCAGCTTCTGGTACTCTATCTGCGGTCTTGGGATTCATGTCGGCATCAGGCACGATTTGCTCCCTCCATTCGGGCTTCTTCCTGCAACTGTCGCCACATGATCTTACCGGTGCCGGACTTCGGCAACTCATCGATAATCGAAACGGCTGTCGGCACCTTATAAGCCGCCATATGCTTTTTGCACCATTCGATAATGTCGTCCTCGGTGAGGTTTTCCGGTGCAGTGGGCTTCAGTACAACCATCGCCTTGGCCGTTTCGCCCCGTTTCGGATCTGGCACTGCAATGACGCAGGCTTCGTGAATCTCCGGGTGACCATACATGATACTTTCCACTTCTGCCGGCCAGACCTTGAATCCGGAGGCATTAATCATCCGCTTGAGCCGGTCGACCATGAAGAAGTAGCCCTCCTCATCCATGTATCCCAGGTCGCCAGTACGAAGGAAGCGTTTACCATCGCGTTCCAGAATACTCTTGGCGGTTGCTTGCGCATTGTTCCAGTATTCCAGCATTACCTGAGGGCCATGCAGGATGATTTCTCCAGTTTCGCCTTGGGGCAGATCCTCAAACGTGGCAGGGTCAACGATACGTGCATCTACACCAAAGCTGGCAATGCCCAGGCATTGCCGTTTGCCGCGCTCAATGGGGTTACCAAGAATGAAAGCGGCGGTTTCGGTCAGTCCGTAGGCTTCGTTGTATACGATGTTAAACTCCTCTGCCAGCTTGCGAGAGATGGCTTCAGGCATTGCAGCACCACCCCCCATCAGTTTACTGAGACTGGAGACGTCATGGTTGGCCAGATCCGGATTCGAGAAAAAATCGACAATCATCGACGGCGGAGCACTCCACAGGCTGACATGGTGACGCTCAATCAGCTTCACCGCCACATCCCGATCCCACCGCTGCATCAGCACTGAGGTTGCACCGTTGAAGATAGGCCCATTCATTCCACCTTGCATGCCCAAAAAATGGAACAGCGGGGCAATGGCCAGTGCCGAGAATGCCGGCGAGCCACCGCGCCAGACAGCCGAAGCCGCAACTGCTGCCATCACGGTGCTGTGGGAATGAACACAGCCCTTCGGATGTCCCGTGGTACCGGAGGTATAGCCAATAATAGCTAGGTCATCGTGCTCTCCGGTAAAAGCAGAAGGCGCCAGTTCGCGACTAAGCACGTCTCGCCAAAGGATAACGCCGGGGTCGGTATGTTCCTGCCTAGGTTCTGTTACAGCAGACGGAACGGCGAGGTCAGTCGCCGCTGTCAGGTAATCAGAATAGGCATGAACAATTACGTGATCTAGATCGCCCGAAGCCAATAGAGGTTGCGCATTGCCGTACAATTCCTGAGACACCAGAGCCGTGCGGGCACCACTGTCGGAGACACAGTATTTAAGCTCCTCGGACAGGTTCATCGGGTTGATGGGAACCACCACTCCCTGAGCACGAAGAATCGCGTAGTAACCGATGACGTACTGGGGAGAGTTCTGCGAATACAGAGCGACACGGTCACCGGGACAAACACCACATTCCAACTGCAGATACCCCGCCAGTGCCCTAACCTGCTGACGCAATTCGGAATAACTGAGCACCGAGTCATAGAATACTACCGCCGGCTTGTCCGGGTATCGGGTTGCCGCCACCTCCAGGTTGTAGTAGAGGCTCGTTTTGGGTAGTTCAAGTGTTCGTGGCAAACCCTTGGGCCAATAGGTGTTCCGTCCTGCTTTCATGTTTTCTCCTGGCTCTGCGGCTAAGATGTTGCTGAAACTGTTCTTGCTATGAACCTCCCGAAATTCTGGCGAGCAGTCTAACTGGCACGCTCAAGAATAGTTCTGGCCATAGCAATCACTGGAGCATCCACCATCTGGCCCTCCACCTTGAAAGCAGCACCACCTGACCTCGCCGCCTCCATGACTTTACGCGCCCAGGCCACCTGATCAGGATCCGGGGAAAAACCAGCCTGCACCTGTGGAATCTGTTTTGGATGAATGCAAAGCATGCCTGCAAAACCCATATTACGGGCCCGGCGGGCACGACTTAGTACCGCATCCTCGTCATCAAAAACAGGAAACACGGTATCAATAGGAGCCAGTAAACCAGCTGCTCGGGAGCTCACCAGAAGCTGATAGCGACACTGGTCCATGACCGTCTCCGCCCCTCCCGTATTGCCTTCAATGCCGAGGTCATCACTGAGGTCCAGGCCACCGTAGCTCAGTCTCTCAACTCCGGGCACCGAGGCAATTTCGTTAAGGGCAACCAGACCACGAGCTGATTCAATTAGCGGAATGACGGTCTTGCCAGAATTAGCCACAGCCTGGACGTCCTCCGCGGACTCGGCTTTCGACAACATGATGCCAACCACCTTTGAATGACGGGCACATAGCGCCATGTCCGCCTCAAATTCAGCAGTACCCCGGGCATTAATGCGCACGTAGATCGACTCACCATGATGGTCTGCCAAGAATGCATCCAATGCATCACGGGCAGGGTTCTTGGCATCCGCTGGCACCGCATCCTCTAGATCCACAATTACCGCTCCGGCACCGCTAGCAATCGCCTTGGGAATCCGCTCAGGCCGAGAGGCCGGCACGAAGAGCATGGTTTTCAAATCTTTACCTGTCATGGTCAGAATCCTGTTCTCTGAGTTGCGCCGGCGTTAGATCACACCTGCGCTTTTTAACTGATCAATCTTGTCCCGGCTGTAGCCAAGCTGTTCAAGAATTAGAGAGCTATGTTCGCCGAGGTATGGAACCGCCGAGACGGCTTCCGGAAACCATAGCCCGGGTGCCTTTAGTGCCGGCACTGGCCCGACAGGCGTCGCCACTTCCAGCCAGCGGTCACGGGCCGCCAGTTGAGGATGCTGCCACACCTGTGACATGTCGTTAACCGACGCATTGGCGATACCCGCCTCATCCAGGCGGGTTAGCACCTCATCCAGAGTCATCTCAGAAAAAATCGTACCGATAAGCGCGCCGAGCTGGTCCCTGTTCGCTGACCGACGGGCGTTATCAGAAAAACGCGCATCTCCCGCCAGCTCCGAACGCTCAAGAACTCTCTCACAAAAAACTCGCCATTCGCGGTCGTTCTGCAACCCAAGCATCACGGTTTTACCATCCCCGACGGGAAACGGTCCGTACGGATAGATCGTAGAGTGAGAAGCTCCTGCCCTCGGTGGTGGCTGCGCCCCATCAAAGCTGTAATACATCGGGTAGCCCATCCACTCCACCAGACTTTCGAGCAGAGAGACGTCAATATGGCTGCCCTCACCAGTTCGACCACGCAGCAACAGCGCCGACAGAATGGCATTGCTGGCGTACATTCCAGCAGCAATGTCCGCAACTGAACAGCCAGCCTTTGCCATACCACCGGTCCCGGGTGTTCCCGTCACCGACAGAAAACCGCTTTCACTTTGGATCAGCAGGTCATAAGCCTTCTTGTTCCTGTACGGCCCACCCTCGCCATAGCCGGACACATCACAGACAATTAGGCTCGTGTACTGTGCACTCAGCTCACTGAACGACAGCCCCATACGGGCCGTAGCGCCGGGCGCCAGGTTCTGCACGAACACGTCCGCATCCGCCAGCAATTGATGCAGAATTTCCTGCCCCTCGGCAGTTTTCAAATTTAACGCCAGGCTTTCCTTGGAGCGGTTAACCCATACAAAGTGGGAGGACAATCCTTTAACTCTGGTATCGTAGTCCCGGGCAAAGTCTCCGGTTCCAAGACGCTCAACCTTGACAACCCTCGCCCCCTGCTCCGCTAGTTGCCGGGTACACAGGGGCGCGGCAATCGCCTGCTCCAACGAAATCACTGTAACCCCCTCCAGGGGGAGGGGGGCTTTATTTGCTGCCACAAAAACGTTCTCGCAGTTATTGAGAGTTAAAACGACCGAGGTAATTCAAGAAGATGCTCTGCCACATAGGATAAAATGAGGTTGGTGGAAATCGGCGCCACCTGATACAGACGGGTTTCACGGAACTTACGCTCTACGTCATATTCATTGGCAAAGCCAAACCCGCCGTGGGTCTGCAAGCACACGTTAGCCGCTTCCCAGGATGACTCAGCCGCCAGGTACTTGGCCATGTTGGCACTGGCGCCAGCATTGCGACCGGTGTCATATTCTTCACAGGCGCGCCAGCGCATCAGGTCAGCTGCTTCCACATTGATGTGCGCCTTGGCAATGGGAAACTGGATACCTTGGTTCTTTCCAATCGGACGGCCAAACACTTCCCGTTCACTGGCATATTTGCGAGCCTTGTCGATAAACCAGCGGCCATCACCTATACACTCGGCCGCAATCAGTGCCCGCTCGGCATTCAGTCCGTCAAGAATATAGCGAAATCCCTTGCCTTCCTCGCCAATGAGGTTCTCGGCAGGAATCTCAAGGTTGTCGAAGAACAGTTCATTGGTTTCATGGTTCACCATGTTGGCGATGGGTTGAACGATCAGGCCATTGCCAATGGCATCGTGCAAATCAACGATGAAGATCGACATACCCTCGGATTTGCGCTTGACCTCTGCCAACGGAGTGGTCCGGGCCAGCAGGATCATCAGGTCTGAATGCTGGACCCGGGAAATCCAGACTTTCTGGCCGTTGACCACATACTTGTCGCCCTGACGCACCGCAGTGGTCTTGATCTTGGTGGTATCGGTTCCGGTGGTTGGCTCGGTCACCGCCATGGATTGCAAACGTAATTCACCTGCCGCGATTCTCGGCAGATATTTCTGCTTCTGTTCCTCACTGCCATGGCGCAGTAGGGTAAACATGTTGTACATCTGGCCATGCACAGTTCCGGAGTTACCGCCCGCAAGGTTGACCTCTTCCAGTATCACCGAGGCTTCCGATACGCCGAGACCTGAACCACCATATTCCTCCGGAATCATCGCCGCCAGCCAACCGGCACGGGTCATGGCTTCAACGAACTCCTCCGGGAAGGCCTTACGTTCGTCTACGCCGCGCCAGTAGGCGGCATCAAACTCCGCACATAAACCACGTACGCCTTCTCGGATATCCTCGTACTTTTCCAGGGATGGACTGGTCATCTATTTCTTCTCCTCAAATTGAAGTTCTGCTTCGTGAGCGGGGCCATCTTCATTGGCGGCCCAGAGCAATGCTGTACCATCCCCATCAATCCTACCTTCAACACGGAAGGGCTTATTGACGGTCAGCGGTCGTAAGCCTCGATACGACAGGCGCACCGGTTTCAGGTCTGGATTGGCATCAACGAACGCCTGCACCATCAGGGTAGCAATCAGTGGGCCTTGGACCACAAGGTCCGGATATCCCTCTTCCTTTGTGGTGTAGGGGTGGTCGTAATGAATGCGGTGGCCGTTGAACGTGACAGCAGAATACCGGAACAGCAACAGGGGGGACGGTGTCACCGACTGACTCCACTGGGGCTCCGACACCGGTTTATCGAGGGACAGACGCGGAGCTGACGGCGCCCTGTAAACAATGTCCTGCTCTTCGCTCAGGCACAGTTCACCGTTCTGGTGATACTCATGCGCCACGGTAACAAACAGCAACTTACCAGAACGTCCATTTTTTTCGTTCACTGCCTCGATACGCGACTGACGTTCCGCTGATTGACCGATTGCCAGCGGCTGGTGGAAGTTAACCCGCCCCCC
>MRWF01025689.1_pt1 | contig 31227 bp, 23 predicted proteins | sample 1013331 | NCBI WGS metagenome assembly MRWF01 (sample SAMN06117577, study PRJNA244670) | biofilm metagenome | biome: Water; feature: Cathode Biofilm; material: Biofilm; isolation source: microbial consortium enriched at the cathode of a solar microbial fuel cell | place: USA: District of Columbia ... | reverse complement strand
CTGGATACCCTCAAACGGGTTTTGCCCCGGGCCCGGTCACTGACGGACAAGCCCATCCTGCTGCGTCTGGACAGTGCACACGATGCCCGTGACAATCGCGACTTCCTGCGCGAGCAGGACCAGATCGACTTCCTGATCAAGTGGAACCCTCGCAAGCAGGATCCCTTGGCTTGGGCAAACAAGGCCCAGGCCAAGGAAGTCTGGTCGCTGGACCGCGACGGCAAGATGGAAGCGGTTCTGTCAGAAGACCTTCCCGATGAACCCGGCCTGCGTCGCATCGTCAAGGTCACCGTTCGCACCAGCGATGCCTCCGGTCAGCTGTACCTGGAGCCAGAAGTTAGCATCGAAGGCTGGATTACCTCCTTGCCCGCTGACGTGGCCAGTGAGCAACACATCATGGCGCTGTACAGCGACCATGCCACCAGTGAACAATTTCACAGCGAGTTCAAGACCGACCTGGACCTGGAGCGCCTGCCCTCCGGCAAGTTCGACACCAACAACCTGGTCATGGCCTTCGCCACCATGGGTTACAACGTGCTGCGCTGGATGGGCCTGAGACTGACCGCCCCAGATGCGCCAGTGCGCCATCCGGCCAAGCGCCGCCGCCTGAGAACGGTGATGCAGGAACTGATGACCATGGCCTGCCGCCTGGTGCACAGCGGCCGGCAGTGGATTCTGCGCTTTGGTCGGCACTGTCCGGGCTTTGCCGTTTACCGCGACCTCTATGGAAGCCTTGCCGCCTCCGGTTAAGCAAGTCCGACAACAGCCGCTACCTTAAAGCCACCCGGAAAACCAGCCCGGGGCAACCCGCTATTGCCTGACGACCAGAAGTTGATCAAAACGCGCCCAAATTTGGCCGCTGATCGACGTCAGACTGCACGTTCCGGCATTATCAACCTGCTTTTGACCAAGTGATGGCTCCCGTTAGCGCCGATGGCGCTTTGCGGAGTATACTGGCCTGCAAAGTCACTGATTCAGGAACCGATTCATACTCTGAGAAAAAGGCAATTCCAGGGCCAAGTGCCGCTTGTGCGAGGTCAACTGGCGAGATCGGTGTTGTGCCAGTGCTTCCACCTATCATTGCCTCGAGCGCCGACGGCATCTCTCTCCTGAGTAGTGTTTGAAATTCTCGCCTCGAAATCACATCCGAAGAATGTTGTTTTTTTCTACAAACGAGGACTATTGAAGATGCAAGTGCGTTGGAATTCTGCCCCCTCATACGTGATGCATTTTCCGTACTTAAAGGCCAAGTTCCGGTTATTTTGAATCCGGACTCAATAACCGATTCCAGAAAAGTTTCCCAACCGGAAGATGATGTGTTGGCGCCCCTCGTTTCGGATGCCTTGAAAGCATAGTAAATGGCTACAGGGAATGCAGGATGGGCTTTTTCAGCCATATTGCCCATCGCTTTTGTCATTCCATCGAGGAAAAATTTTTCTGCTTGTTCTTTGCCTCCATGACGAAATTGGTTTGCAACAAGCTCAGGCATTTTAGGAACGTGAATAGTTTCAAATATATCTGCAAAGTCGGACCGTAGCGTTCGCCTCATCCACATATAAAAGAGATCTGAAAGATTCGAGTAGGGCACATTATCGTAGTATGGAGGATCAGTAGATATCACGCTGTTTTCAAAAATGCTTGAGGGATTCTGGGCGTCACCTTGCTTAACAATCGCTGGTTCAAGCACGGGAGTAGTTGCTGCTGCAATTTTAGGAAGAGATTTCGCAATGCCACTGATAAATGTAGACCAGGAACCTGAACTATTTGAGAAGGGATTTGCCTCGGCGAAATCCCAAACCATAGGGATTGCCTGTTTTCCATATAGATGCCTGGGGCACTGGGCTATAGGTTCCCATCCACAAAATGCGTTCCCTAAGTCAGCCATCTTATCGAGAGCAAAGGTCAAATACGTGGCTATGAGCTTTGAGTATTGATCAGCCTTTTCATTTTTTCCAGAGTCCTGGATAGGGGAGTTTTTTATAAAATCACTTTTTATCTCTTCTTTTAACTCAATGATTGCGTCAGAGAAAGAGATTAAGGCTTGCAGCTGACGTCTGGTATACAAATCTTCAAAATTTTTATAGCCGTAGACTACGCAATTCGTACTCCCAGCCCAATGATCTATTGGAATAGATGGATATTCATCTAGAACTATGCTTTTAGCTAACTTTTCATGCTCTTCATCGGGAGATAAATAAACTCTTGACCGTTTTCCCTCTGCCGCAATCGCCATTAGGCGGTACTGAATTTTTCCTTCCTGGCCCTGCTGACGTATATATGAAAGCGGAATTGGACTTCCTGTCAGTATACAGCGCGCGCCTTTCCTACCCACAGTTCCAGTTGTCGTTTCGGGCAAATACTGACCGGTTTTAACTTTGAATTCGTAGCTCATGTCGGGGTTGACGTCATATTCAACCCAAGCTGCGGCACCTTTTTTCTTGGATAGCGCAAAGGATTTAACTAAAGGTACATGCTGTCCCATTGCAGCAGGATTGGGGCTTTTGATCGTGCGAGCCCAAATCCACGAAATAACAGTGTGCGATTCGCCGCTATTATAATTTTTGACCTCAGGGTAAAATTTACCTATCAGTTCCGCAGCTATATCTTTTGTTCTCTGCCCGTAAGTAATTAGGTCTTGGCAAAGGCCGCTGACTCCTGAAACTTCAAAATCAAAGGGCTTCTGTTTGGCATCATTGGCTGCGACAGGGGGGTGATTAACAAATTGGACAGGCAAATCGATCATGGCCTTGTTGATCATTAAAGCCAACGGGTTCAAGTCGGTAGCTACTGTTGGAAGGCCTAGTCGTTGAGCTTCTAAGGGTATCGCACCACCTCCTGCGAAGGGATCCTGTATCTTGGGAAACTCCGCGAAAAGCGAATCTGGTTTCCCGCGGTTCATTTCTTGGGTTTCTACCCATGACTTCATTATCTCTGCATGGGCCTTTTTCAATAACCCTTTGTTATTTACATTTTTCCACTTGGCTAACTCTCGGATTATGTCGAAGAGTCTCTCTCGTTCCCTTTCGACTTCAGCTTTGGTATTTCCTGGCCCCCAACCTCTTTCGCCGCCTGGGTCGTTAACTAACTGTGCAAATAGAACCGCGCGAGCAGCAGCAAGCGGTCTGCGAGCCCAGTATAGGTGTAACGAAGCGGGGTGACCCTGACGAACGGACTTTTCATGCCCTGCGGCAACATTGATGTCATCGAGTGGTAACGCTACTTCAATGAGTTTTTTGGGGGACTTGATGTCGGTCATAATGCTCTCTTAATCAATCTTTAGAACGTGGCGAATGGCGGTTTCAAAGGGTTGTCCAGCAATGTCTTGTAGCTCCTGCTGCAGTAACGGGCGCCACTCGTCTTCGTCAAATTCATCCGCAAGGGCCAAAAATTCTTCGGCGGTATGCCGGTATCCCATCACGTAGGTTTCTCGAATTTGGCGTAGAGACCCGTTTAGATTGAATATCCGGATTGTTTCCTCGGCTCTGTGTCGTTCTTGTTCCGTTAAGTTGTCTGCAGGCGCAACCTGGCCGTCTGATAAAAAGCGCAGGTAGTATTCTGGGTCTTCCTGGTCGGCCTTGATGAGATCTTGAGGCTGATAAGCCTGCCCATCCTTGTGTTTGCCGCAGCTGTCTGGGCGGTTACAGGATCCAAACAGGTTGTTCCAGTCAAATGTTCCCTGGGGATGGCGGCTTCTTTGCCGAAAATGTTCGATATGGGCGTGGTGGCTGTTGGGCTCGGTACGAATATGACATTCGCAGTAGGCGCAACGGTTACCTTGCATCACATTTAGGCTGGCCCAGATTTCGGTTTTAGCTGCAGGCGTAACGCAGCCCCAGTTATCGCGGCCATGCTGATAATTGCTGAGGCAATCTGGTGCTGGTGGTCTGTCGAGTTGGTGCATATCAGTCCTTTGACCCACCAGCGGAGGTTTTCCCTCTCAGCTTGGTTTTCATTTGCTGCAAACGTTCAAGACGCTGACACTCCAGCCATTCGGGGTGCTGCTCACCAAAATGATCGAGAATCTTGGCCTTGAGTTTCTGCTTAGTGTTCTCGTTTTCAGGCGAACTCTGGCTTGACGTTATAAGTACTTTGTAGTCTTTGAGCCACTGAGCCTCTTCAACGCCAGGTATGGGGTCAATCCCTTGCAGCTCAGCCATTACTTCGTTGCTGGCGACGCCACGGCTCTGCATGGTTGGTATTGTCGCGTCTGATTGAATCTCTCCGGTTTCAGGGTCCTGCTCACTACGAATGAGTCGGATGGATTCAGAGTTCACTGTGGACAGCACCTGGGGGCTGTGAGAAGTGACGATGAATTGCACTCGCGGAAAGGCAGCGCGGAGAGAACCAATCACAGTTTGCTGCCATTTGGGGTGTAGGTGCATGTCGACTTCGTCGATGAAAGCGATGCCTTCTGTTTTCATGGGAGCATCTGCGCCCATCTGGGGGTTCAGTTTGGCGCAACGCCAGGCCATGTCTGCTACCAGAGAGACCATGGCGCGAACGCCGTCACTGAGCAGAGAAACCGGTAGTACGCCCAGTTCCTCGTGAGTCATAGCGAGTTCTTCATGGTGGACGCTGTAGTGGAATCCACTCCAACCCTCGATGCTAAGCACGGTATTTACCGTCTCTTGAATGCCCTCGATTTGGTCAGCGATGTTGTAACCTTCGTAGGCCTGCATGCTTTTCTGTTGCAGTGCTGCAAAGGTGGCTTTGGTCATCCATTGCTGAACCTGAGTAAAGCTGGAAGCAGAGCTGAAGCAGTCCTCATAGCCCATGGTACGGCTCTCGCTGAGCACTGACTTGCGGGTCACGTTTTTGTGTACGTTCCACAACCGTCCAGAGCCATAATAAGCGAGCAGGGGCAGAGCAACTGGCTCAAGGTTTCGCACTTGAGTCATCATCTTCTTGCCAAGTGCCGCGAGTTCAACCGCATCCTTTGTCGTGGTCTTGTTTTTAGCGCCGCTGAGTTTCCGCAGCACGGGGTTCTTAAGACCCGAAAGCGATGCTTTCACTTCAACAGGGAACTGTTGCTCACTCTCTGGCTTGTTTTTCTCGCGCTTGTAGCGGGCGTCTCTCTGTTCAATATGTTTGGCCTTACCCAAATCGAAAGCACCTACGAAAGTGCCCAGCGCAATAGTTGCGGCATCAAGCACTGACGTTTTGCCTTGTCCGTTTCGCGCCGCCAACACTGTCAAGTTTTTATGGAAACTGATTTCCAGGTGCTTGAAGCGTCGAAAGTTAGTGAGTTGTAAAGTTTCGAGCTTCATGGGGTTAGCTCCTTGGGCTCTGCTTTGGATAGCAGGTATTTCAATTCATAATTGACGGATGGGACGCCAAAATCTGGCTCTACTGTGAAAGGGTTTCGCACGTAGTAGGGGCCTTCATACTGATCACCGTCGACAACCACAATGGCGAGCCAGAACTTTTCGGCCTGATTGAGCGCGTAAAGAATCTCGTTGCGGCTAACGGTGATGGTGTCCTGGCCCTTGGCGCGGCCTTTGATCTCGATATGCCGGTCAGGTGGCAATGAGCCATCAGAGTTTGCCGGCGGCCTCGCCGTCACGTCCCAGCCGCACTTTTCAGCAGAGACATCCTTCACTGAGTGCCCGCGAGCCCGCTCGTTGTCGATAACCGCAGTCATGGCAACCTGCTCAATGCGGGCGCGAGCCTGAGCATCCGCAGTAAAGGTGGTTTCGCCTTTTCTCATCGATAGCAGTCCTTGCGGAATCACCAAGGCTCCACCAATCACAACAGGTGTGCTGGAGACGACGTTTTTCATGGCTGCCAATTCTCTTTTGCGCTGGTTCAATCGCTCGGTCAGCTCATCGACTCTTCGACGTGCCATCTCTGGTTGCATCCGGGGCTGTTTGCCTGCGGCCATATCGTCGGTGAGTTTGATGTACCGGTCAGACCAGTAGCTGATCTCCTTCACTAGCCGCTCGTTGACTGCCGTTAGTACTTTGTCTGCCTGTCGTTCTCGGCGGGTTTTAACTTCCTGGTAGTGCTCTGGGACCAGATGTTGGGAAGCATGACTAAGCGCCAGGCCTTCAAGGTTTCCGGTGATCCACGGGGCATTCAGGATGTCCTGAACCAGCTTGTGGTCAGATGTATCGATGGGCTGCAAATCAAGATGAGGTGCCCACCCGGCATGGAAAGTCTCGCCGTGCTGATCAATCTCCACAAACTGCAAGCGACGAGAGGCGATAGTGGATTTTCCGCTGTCTTTGTCGCCACCATCATTGATGCCTTCGCGAATTGTGTGGTCGACCATGAATAGAATCTTCGGCTCAATACCGTCGTCATTCGGATCTACCAACACGGCACCCTGCTTGAGTTTGCTGCGGTGAGCCTCAAGCACTAAGTCAGTTGCTGCATGCATCAGTGGATGGCCGGGGTGAATTAGATCGGCCATGGGTTTTCCGGTAACTCGAACCATCTGCTTCTCAAAGCAGATACGCTCGTACTTTTTCAAAACCGGGGTGCGACTCTCACCGATAATGCGATCTCGCTCGCGAATGGCTGCTGGCACATGGCGTACTTCATAACGCCCGGCTTCCCGAGGACGCATCTCTCCCGTGAGTATCTGGAAAGCTTCGGTAAAGAAGGCACGGATAAAGTAGGGCTGAAGCTTGCGCGCTTCGGCCTTTTCCATTTCTTCCTTCACAGCGTATAAGTCATCAAGCGACATGTGCTGCTCAACGAGGGCATTGCGGCGCAGAATCTCCTTGAGGTGATCGGTATCCAGGGCACCGTCTATCACCTGGTTCAGCTTGTCTTTGACCTCTGGTGATTCGCCGTAACGAATGGCCTCAATGAGCAGATCTTTCAGCGATTTGTTCTCGAATGCCTCGCCGAGAATATCGAAGACCTTGCCGCCTAGTGCCTGCTTTTCGGTTTCCAGCTTGTCGAACAGTTTCTGGAATACATCGCCCTCCCGGGTTTCGTTGGCGACGAGATTCCAAAGGTGACAGACCTCGGTTTGACCGATGCGGTGAATACGGCCAAAACGCTGTTCGAGTCGGTTTGGGTTCCATGGCAAGTCGTAATTAACCATCAGGCTGGCGTTCTGCAGGTTTACACCTTCGCCTGCAGCATCCGTTGCGACCAGCACCAGTACATCCGGATCGTTTCTGAATTCTTCCTGTGCTCTGCGTCGAGCGTCACGGTTGGTGCCACCGTGAATGGTGATCACAGCATTCTGGTCGCCCAAGAGACCACTGATGCGATGGACCAGGTAGTTTAGGGTGTCTTTGTGTTCGGTGAAGATGATCAGCTTGCGGCGGCTGCCACCGGCGGTATACATTTCGGGCCGGTCTTGCAGTAGGTGAGAGAGCTCTTCCCATTTTTTGTCGTTGCCAGATTGAACAACCGTCATTGCCTGGTATTCCAGGTCTTTAAGAATCAGGATTTCGGCTTCCAGCTCTGGGATGGTTTCAGCGGCTGTGGCTTGGTCAACCACCTGATCGACGACCATCTCATACTCTTCGGCACTCAGCTCTTCGTCCATCTCATCGATGTTTTCGGGCACATCAACCTGTTTCGTGACTTGGTATTCGCCCAGTGTTTCCGCGACACCATTCTGTCCGGACTTCTTAATCCCTTCGCCCCGGGCTACTAGCTTCATTTCATCCAGGCGAGACTCAAGGCGCTTTCGCCGACGTTTGAGAGATTGATAAATGGCCTCTGGGCTTGAGGCTAGACGGCGCTGCAACATGGTCAGCGCGAAACCGACTGTACCTTTACGCTTCCCATCGAGGTTGTCCGCCCGATTCATCTCGTTGCGGACGTAGTCTGTCACTTCTGCATAAAGGGCTGCTTCAGCGTCTGAGAGGCCATAATTTGCCGTGTAGGCGCGGCGCTCGGGGAACAGTGGCGTACCATCAAATTTGAGTAGTTCTTCCTTGACCATGCGACGCATCATGTCGGAGACGTCAACCTTGTGAGCCCCCTCGCGGAACTTGCCATAAAAACGGTCACCGTCCAGCAGGGAGAGCCAGATCTGAAAATCCTCTTCCTTCCCGTTGTGTGGTGTAGCGGTCATTAGCAGGAAATGACGGGTGATTGAGCCCAATAACTCGCCGAGCTGGAAGCGCTTGGTTTTGTTGACCTTGTTGCCAAAGTAGTTGGCTGAAAGCTTGTGAGCTTCGTCAACGATGATCAGGTCCCACTCAGTGTTTTTGAGTTTCTCCTGGTAATCTTCGTTGCGGGAAAGTTGGTCCAGGCGGCAGATAAGCTGGTTGGCTTCGTCGAAAAAATTACCGGAGGCGCACTGTTCCTGCTTTTCACGGCTGAATATTTCGAACTGAACGCCAAACTTTTCCAGCAATTCATCCTGCCACTGATCGGTGAGGCCACCTGGCGAAACAATGAGGATGCGCTTGGCATCCGCGCGCATTAGCAGTTCCCGGATCAGCAGGCCAGCCATAATGGTTTTACCGGAGCCGGGGTCATCGGCCAGCACAAATCGCAACGGTTGCCGGGGCAGCATGGCTTCATAGACTGCCGATATCTGGTGGGGCAGGGGCTCTACGTTTGAGGTGTGCACCGCCATCATGGGGTCAAACAGCGCGGCCTGAGTTATACGGTAGGCTTCAAGGCCAAGCTTGAAGTCCGCACCTGGCGCATCAAATGCCCACGGGCGACCAGTCTCAGCCAGTTCCAGGCGCGATTCATCAGAACGAAACAGCATTTGCTCGTTAAGGCGACCCTGGCTGTCTTTGTAATAAACCGTGAGAGCGTGCTCGCCCACTTGCTCTGTCTGTACGACACGGACAACTTCATCGCCCTGGATGCCACGAACTTGCGCGTCTTTTTTTATATCTTCCAATTTGAGCATGTTGCTGTTTCCCTACTTTTCGGCAGCCTTACCAGAGCGGACCCATTCGTCGACCTCATCCTTCTTGAACTTCCAGAGTCGGCCAATTTTGTGGGCTGGAAGCTCTTTGTGCTCTATCCACTTGTACACAGTGTCGTTGGAAACGCCCAGATACTGGGATATCTCGCTGATCGAGAGCCACCGATCTGCCATATCGACCATGTTGTTGTCCTGGGTTTTCATGGTTTCGGGTCCGAGTGTGTGCGTGGAACTTCAGGTTTTGCCGGTTTTGATCGGCTTTCACCGGATTATGTCAGAGGTGTTCCCTTCTAGTCACGGAAATGTGGGGTGAGGCAGTGGCTATAAATTCAGCAACTAATGATAGTTTTCAGAATTGGTCAGGAGGTAGCTTGCTGGTTCTGAGGTTCCCGTCGCTTACCCTGTACAACGTAACGGTATAGCCGCTTATTTGTTGGCCCTGGATGTAGAACCGGAAAGGTGTATCTGCTTTGTTGTACGCTGTTTCAGGACCAAAGAGGTGCTCCGTGCCATACCAGTTTTGACCTGAGGCATATTTCAGTTGGTAAGTCCCGAGGGGTACCTCGAGATCAACGGTCGTCCCACCGCGCACAAAAACATCGAGGACATTCCTTCCAGTGGATATGTTCTCCAATCTGACCAGGTAATTTGCTCCTGAACTTGTCTTGATCTGCAGCGGGGCTTCACCGGATTCGTTTGTGTAGCGGTCAATAGTCCCGGTCTCAGGAAGAGCGAGTTTTGGTTCACTGAAAGCGGGCTCGTCTAGAAACTCATTTGCAGACTGAGTACCGGAGCTAGATGTTCCGTTGCCAGCGACAGGTTGCTGATAAGTCGTACTCGATGGCGGAGTGGGAGTTGAGGTAGAAGCGTTGTTCGCGGACTTGTAGTAGATAAAACCGCCTACCACGAGGCCGATTACAATAAATGGGCTAACGAATTCAACGACAGACCGAAGCAGAGATTTGGCGGATGCCTTAGCGTTGTGTCGTTTTATTTTTTTCTCGAAAGCTTGGCTGGCGGATGTTGGAGTCCAGCTTCCCTTTTCAAAGTCCTGAGACTGCAACCCCTGCCAATTGTCCCCATGAGTAAGTCCCAGTTTGGCTCTAAGTGCTCCGATGTCGCTCAGCGCGGTATGCACTTGGTCATACGTTTTCCTCCGGCCTTCGCTGAGCAGCACTTCGGTTGCATCTTCCTTAAGCCTGGCATCACTGCAGGATTGAACGGCTTTTTGAATCTCTTGAAGCGACGCTTTCGGGCTGACTCCGAGCCGGCGGTATAGGTCACGCATATTTCACCAGGTAGTCGTAAGCTTCACGAATTCGAACAAACGTCTGGGATGCTGCGGCGACAGACTCCTCGCCTAGAGATGAAAATCGATCCGGATGGTGAATCTGGGCAAGCCTGCGGTATGACTGTTTAATTTCTTCTTTGCTAGCAGCCTGTCGGACTTGCACCTGACAGACAGCGTTTAAAGTGATCTTGTTCGCTTGGCTCCCGACTTTCACCGCAAGTGGCCATCGGGGTGCACAGATTGGCCTCAATGGCACCTAAAGTACACCATGAAAGGCCTTAAAATGGCGGCAAAAGGCCCTCACACCGCCATTTTCAACACGCTCATACGCTTTACGTTCCATGCCAGCGTGGCTAACGTCCATTCGCCTGCAACCTTCTTCAGCCCCCTCATCGAGAACTGCCTCAGGCCCATCACCTGCTTGATAATTCCGAACACGGGCTCCACTGTTTGTTTTCGCAAGGCGTACAGCGCTCGCCCAGATTGGGTAGTGAGCCGGTGTTTCATCTGCACCACCGGGTCGTTCGTGACAGGCGCTGGTTCATCGGCTGCGAATCGATCAAATACGGACAGATGGTGTTGATCGCGGGCCACCGCCAGTGACGGCTGGATGTTATTTTCCCGGCACGCCTGAACATTGGTTTTACTGAAGTAGCCCGTGTCGGCCAGCAGATCAGTGACGGTGCCCAGGGCCTGCGGCAACGCACCTATCTGGGTCAGGGCTGGAGTAATCTGCTGTTTGTCGTTTGTCGCCTGGGTCATGTGGGTACTGACAACCAGCATCGTCTCGGTATCCACTCCGGCCTGAGCGTTATAACACTGCTCAAAGCCCCCGCCGGAGACGGGCATGATGCGCGATTCGTCATCGCTCAGGTTCACTTGATCGGTATCCCGAGGGCCGGGCTGCGGTGGTTTAGGTGCCCGGCCCCGGGGCTTTTTTCCGGCGTCCCTCTGGGCCTGCCGTTTGGCCTGTTTTTGCTGGTAGTCGGCCTGCTCCTGATCAAAGCGTTCTTGTGCTCGCGCCTCTATGGCCCGCTTGGCGTCTGCCAGCGCTTCCAATCGGGCTTCACGCCGGGCGATTTCGGCGGGGATATCCATACCCTCAAGTACTGGTGCCTGATCTGCGGCCTCCGCCTGAGCGGCGAGTGCGTTCACTTCCGCCTTGAGCTGCGCCTCAATCTTATTTGCGTGGGCATAGGACAGCGCTTTGTGCTTACTGGCGTTCGCTTTTACCTTGGTACCATCCAGGGCGATCCGCCCCAGCTTCACCAGATTCATTTCCCGCGCCAGCAGCAGGACCTGCACGAACAGAGCCTCAACCTGAGGAAGAAAGCGACGGCGGAAGGTGGCGATCGTGTCGTGATCCGGATGCGTGTTGGCCGCCAGGTAACGGAACGCAATCGAGTCGTGGGTAGCGCGCTCAATCTTGCGGCTGGAGAAAACGCCGGTCGCGTATCCATAAATCAACAAGCTGAGCAATACGGCAGGATGATGGGCCCGTGAGCCGCGCCCGGCATACTGCCGCGTTAGCTCAGACAGATCGAGCTGATCAACGACCTCGACGACAAAACGGGCCAGATGGTCTTCAGGCAACCAGTCTTGAACAGACGGTGGAAGCAGGAAGTCGGTGTCCCGGTCAGCTATTACGAAATGTCCCATCAGTGAATTCCGGTTGTGGCCCGTGTTGCCCCGATTATCTCATGTCGATACTGCTTGGTTAAGTCCGACAGGCTGCTAGCACCGGGTTCTAACCCGAGAGTGGCGTACGCTGCGATTGCTTTGCTTGAGTGTCTGGGTTGTTCATGGTGATTGTTGGTGCTATCAGATCCCTTTGATTGCTGTGACGAGTCTTCTCGAGCTCTCTCACGGTCCTGCCAATATCTTGCGGAACTGACATCTGATGGAGTGGGGATCTCCCGACCGGTCATATTGACAAAGGTTTCATTTAATCCCGATCGGTTAACACCGAGGAGGTCTGCAAGAAATCTGAGAATGTGGTTTTCTGAAGGAAGCAGTAGCCCATCTGCAATGGAGATGCCGATCGCCATTTCCATGAACAGATGAGCTTTTTCCCCTTTGAAATGTGATGAAACAATGTCGCAGGCCAAGTGAATTGCGGCGAGGTCGTGATTCTCAGCGATGCGGATGAGCTGTTGGATTGAAATTCCATGTTTAGCAGCTGCTGAAATCTCGGAAAGTTGTTTTGCTTCTGTTTTATCAACGTTGCCGTCGCTTGCCGCGATCCAAGCAAGTATCAACAGAATTGAGGTTCCCAGCTGATTGTTGCTTTTGAGAAACAGCTGCTCAAATTCTGTAAAAGATTGGTCCGTCACTGCAGAGACCTCTTACCCATGGCTTGTTCAATCAATCCCATCAGAAGCCGCTTCCGTTCATGAAAGAACTCTGACGAGTCGTCAGCACGCATTACGGTGGGGTGAATCGCATACGAAGTATGGCATTCATTCAGTCATTATCCAGTTGGACCTGATCATGGTACTGCCGTTTTGCCAGATGTGCAGACGGAACCACCCGCTAATCACTCGACTTGCCACCGGGCATGCCAGCTCGTGCTAATGAACTGGCTTCCCAAACCATAATTTTTTTGCTGCTGAAAGGCCGTCATCGCAATTTGCCGTACTTCGGTGTATGCAGAAGGATTTGAATGCTTAAAGATGATATCTTTTCCTGGCTTCAACTGGAGCATTTTATCCATCAACTGCCAGGAGATTTAGATGAGTCAGTACGGTCCACTGATCAGCTATGACGTGTCAACTGTCCCGATTACAATGACTGTCTCCACTGCCATTGTGAAAAAATTGGAACAGATCTTTCGTGACAATTATTGCCTCCCTATTGATCATACTGCCCAGTCAGGAGACCGCGTGACATTCACTTTCAATGAGTCTGTCGACAGACACACATTTCTCCGACATCTCGAAACGGGCACACCCGAAGAGTACGGTTCCGTTTAGTTGTTTTTTCTGCGGTGAAATTGCGGAGCTATGACAGCAGGTTCTGACCTACTTTTGGAGTCCGCAGACGGCCATACTTGTCCACATAGTTTATGGGGGAAAGTTAGAGCCAGCCTTTTGATGCACCATGGGTCATGTCGCGTTCGACCTGCTTTTCCTGCAGCCACGCATGTATCTCGGAATCTATCCACCCTACCGATCTTCCCCCGAGATATATGGGCCTCGGGAAGATTCCCATATCCACGTATTTGTAAATTGTTGATTTTGCCAAGCCGGTCTTGTCTTTGACTTCCGCTAATCTGATTACTCTCATATCTGCACTCCATCAGTTCGTCATAAGATCTCTCCGAAGGCAGGTTAATTGCGTGTTGTGAGTGAACGAGGAGCCAGGTAGAAGCACCGAGTCATCGACCTGGCTCCCAAGTTTACATCTACTGGTGCCCATGGAAGTACGAGGGGGTCATGGGCACTATATTTCGATCCTCACGGATCAGTATGGACTGTAACTTCCGCTTGAATCATCCCAGAAGTGGACCGAAGGGCTATGGTTTTGTCTTATTTGATCGTGGCCTTCAGCTGAGCCAGACAATGCTTCATCGTCCAGATCGGTGAAAAGTGCCCGTATGTCGCCGAAGGGCTCAACTAGCCTCAGCCCTCGCATTTGTCTCGCTGCCTCCAAAAACCAAGACCTAGCATGTGTATTCACTCTCGGCTTCATTGAATACCGAGTAGCGCTGACAATCTTGTTTCTAAGATCCCGCCCCTCGCCAGCCATTCGTCGAATGTTGACGATCGGCAGGTAGTGAGCCTGCAGTGCTTGTTGCCACTCCTCTGCCCATTGCATTTCAGACACATAGTTTACTCCTGCATGCATCGACGGACTGACCTTGAGGAGGCAGTGAAAGTGGGGGTGGGCAGACATGGTATTGAGCCTGCCGTTACCAAAGAAGCTTTCGGTTACCTCCACAAACCGGATGCCACCATGAACATGCCGTTTCCAAAACTCCCGGTTCATTAATCGCCGGAAAGCCTGATTCATGTGCTCGATGGATGTCCGGACGTCGTCAACCTCACAGTTACGGACGGTCAATGTCAGAAAAATCCACTTGTCCTGCAGAAGCGACGGGTTCTGGTCTAAGGTCCGGTGAACCTTACTGCAGTACCTCAAGGATTTCCGCCATTGGCAAATTGGGCAACTACGATGCTTGCAGTACCAAGTGTCGAAAAAAGTACCGTAGGCTTCGTCCGAATACGTTTGCAGGCGATTGGCGCATTCGAGGATGCGCATGCCATCGCGCAGTGTGTTGCTGTCGGCTAAGAAGTGTCCGGCGACTTCCTGAGCTGATAGTTTTAGCTGGCTCAGGTATTCCAGAGTAGTCCCTTCATGATGATCATTGTTCATGTTGCGAGTCTCCAATTGAATGGTTTTGGGATGTTCGGATTTATTTGCCGAACAGCCAGAGAGCGGCCCAGAACTGGACCAGTTTGCCGAGAGTTGCCTCGGATTTTCTTAATGCAGGAGGTATTGAGGGGGTGGTTCTTGATCGAGAGAAGTTGTCTATTAATTTAAATACAGGAGGGCGTTATGCAGCTTTTGGCAGTGTGTCAGGGCTTCCAGGCGCTTGGTCGTCGGTCGCAGAACCTGCGCACTGCGCCAACCAATGTTTCACTTCTGCCAGAATCCAACCGACGGCTGACCCGGCCAGCGGAACAGGGTGTGGGAAATTCTTCTCATCGATGTACTTGTACACGGTGGACCTGGCCAACCCTGTCAGCGCCATGACGTTTCTGATTCGCAGAACCCTGAGGTCCGATTCGGTTGTATCATCCTCAGTAATGGTGACTGCCCAGGGGGTAACGTGGTTTGAGCAGGAGGGCACTTGATCGCGGTCGCGGATGCGTTGGGCAATCCACCGATTTATCGCGGTCGCGTTCCAGCCAACTGACATGCCACCGAGAGTGGTGGCGGACGGGAATTTTCCAAGGCGTGAAAACTTATACAGGGATGAGCGGCCGAGGCCTGTTGTTTGAATTACGTCTCTGAGCCGTAAAATTTGCATGGGTGGTTCTCCGGACGGTTACGTTCAAACCATTCGTAGAACCCTGTAGAACTTAATAGACGGTGATGGGCTACCGCGGACTCGTTGCCATTGCAGAGCGAAGTCGGTTTAGTCAGCTGTTTTTTCCTTCTCGGTGCTTGGAGGGTCTGGCGCGTTCAGTGCGACCACTAGGAGTCGATCGGTTGAGACCTTTGATATGGGTGCCAGCTCAAATGAGGTGACTGAGGAAAGCTTGAACCTGTTACCGCGCAGTTCGGCAGCGATCTCCGTTGCCAAAGTGTTCGCGATTTCAAGTACTACCCTGACCAGCATTCGTCTGCTCTTCTTGGATGGGGCGGTCTCTGAGCCGGGAGACAGGAAGCGTCTGGGCAGCAATTCTCTATAAAGCGTCCTGAGCATGCTGAAGGTGGGAGCGATTTGGTTACTATTCGATGAGGTTCTGATCCGCGCAAGGGCAATGCTGCGGGCTACCCTATCCACTACCAACTGGAATGATAGCCGCAAATTGAAGTTAGCAGCCTCTCTGAAGAAGCATTCGACCGACGAAATGTCAAAGCTCGGGATTTGGGCTATCACTTGAACATCTAATTTTGTTATCGCCAGATCGAACGCCTGTTGATTGTTTAATGACTTTTTTAAGGTTTTCCAGTGCTTACGCTGGATGCCCGTCATTTGGTGGGTGATATCAAACATCGCATTAGCTTTAGCGCCAGAGCCCAGGTTCACGAACATTTTTTTCACAAGCTTTGAACCAGTGGGCAATATAAACAGGGGGTGGGTCAGGTCGAGCCAGTAAGTGGTGGTTGTTTTCCCCAAAATTCGTGCGCCTGTCATGCCCGGCACTGAAAAAAGTATAATTCCGAGCTTTCTCATCTTTTTGACTTGGAGGTTGATCCTCTGGGCAGTCATCCCGGTGTAGGTAATAAGTTTGCTGGTTCCGAGGCCGTTTACTGCGCCGCATTCATTGGCGCAACTCAAGAGGGCTATCAGAAAAACAATGTTGGCAGGAGAAAGCGATGAGGAATCTGCGTCGGCATCGGATGTTCGATGGGCTAGGAGACTGTGAACGGATTCCAGGTGAAGAACGCCCCCAGGATGCGTAGGTGTCAGGTTGCGCAACATCTCCGTGGTCGCTGCCGAGATGTTGATAAATCGTTTTGGTCGTCCCCTCTGACCGATACGGTAATCGGGTTCAATATGGCCTGTGTCGATTAGCTCGTTAATCACCTTACCGGCTCTAGCCCGTGGTATTGCCATATGACTAGCGCAATTTTCAACGCTCATTTGCACAGGAAGCGAGTGGCCGTTTTCCAGCCACAGCTTCATCAACGCATATCGCGCTTGCGGTGATAGGCCGGAGAGATCGGATAAAAAGTTAGCAATCAGCATGCGACCAAAATAGTATGCCTGACCGTCACTGTCCATTAATAAAGTGTCAAAAATACCACTGTAATATCGCGAATAAGTCTGCGTCTATTTCTTAGTGGTACGCCTTAGTGGTAAAACTAAGGCGTACCACTAAGTCACAGGCAAGAAAGATGCATAAAACATAAATAACTAAGCTACGAGATAGGTAAATTGTCTAAAATTTATCGGAGGTGGTTATGCAAGAAGACTGGAGAAAAAGAGCTGTCAGTTGGTTGGGAAAGAACAACGTGGACCAGCAGGACTGGGCAATTATATACCTTGGGAAGAAAGGTTGGTTCCTTCGTGGCAGGCGCCTTGACGAGTCGAAATATGACTACTTAGTGAGTCATATTCGTGATGCCCAAGAGGTTCGTGATAACGAAGATGACCTTCGTAAAATGAAGAGGGCTTGGACTCAGAAGAAGACACGTGATGACAAGAAGGGGCGGACGAAATCGTACTCGTTCATCATGAGTGAGTCTGTTGGCCCCAAGCTCAAGTATTTGAAGCGGGATCAAGGTAGGCCAGCGTATCAAATCATCGAAACGCTCGTTTCTGATTATCATCAAGAACGGAGGACAACTGCCTGGTTGGAAATGAGTCAAAAGCAGTTGGAAAAACGACTGGAGAAAGTGGGCCAGCAGCTGAAGGAGGCTGAGAGCAAAGGCAAAGAGCTGAAAGCACGAGAGGAAGAGTTACGGCGTCAGGAGGCAGAGTTAAATCGCAGGGCCGAGGAACTCGGGCAACTTGAAAATGAGGTTCTTGAATATGGTGAGGCGGTTGATAACAACACGGATCTGATATCCCGGCTGCTCGCTGATTACGCGGATGCGATGAACGCGAGCGCGCTCAATCAATGGGTTATTCGACGGAAGGGCTCGCTGCCTCCGGCTCCTTTGAGTTATCAAGGGCGATCAAAGGCAACACACTTTCTAAGGCCCTATCACGACTTGTTGGCTAGCTTGGAGAGGTAATCTGACCAGGCTTGCATCATCTCCCGCCTCTCCTCGAGCCTCGCTGAGCGATTGTAAGCGGCAGCCACCTGATTGCGCTGTTTATGTGCCAGTTGAAGCTCAATTACCTCGGGTTGCCAGTTTTGCTCGTGGAGTAGGGTAGAAGCTGTCGCCCGGAATCCATGGCCCACCATGACAGAACCATCGTAGCCCATCGATTTGAGTGCCACGTTAATCGTGTTCTCTGATAGTGGCCGTTTCCGTTTGACGGATTCGAAAACCAGGCCCTGATGTCCGGTGATGACCTTGAGCTCTTTCAGTATCTCGACGGCCTGTGTCGAAAGGGGCACGATGTGATCTGGCACCTGTCCCGCTCTCTTGGCTTTCTGAGTACCTTTCATCCGCTTTCCTGGCACGACCCAAGTAGCTTTGTCTAGATCAATCTCGTTCCATTCTGCGTTTCGCAGTTCGCCCGGCCGAAGGAACAGCATCGGTGCCAGTTTCAAGGCGGCTATGGTGGACGCATGGCCTCCGTAGGCATCGATTGCCTTCAGGAGCTTGCCTAACTCATCCGGGTTGGTAATCGCAGACCTGTGTCGAGTTGGGGTGGTTTTGAGTTGGCCTCTCAGTGTGGCTGTGGGGTCTATATCTGCACGATCTGCCGCTACTGCAAAACGAAAAATCTCGCCGATGCGTTGCCGGATTCGGTGCGCGGTCTCGTGCTTGCCCTGTTCCTCTATGGGCCTTAGGGCCTCCATGACAGTCAACGGCTTGATTTCTTTGATCGGCAAGTGGCCCAGCTTAGGGAAAGCCCAGGATTCGAGCCTTCTTTTCGCAACTTTCAGCGTGCTATCGGCAAGTTCTCCTTTTTTCAGCTTGAGCCAGTCCTCGGCGACGGCCTTGAAGGTGTCAGCCTGCTCTTTTGAGGCCGCCTTTTGCTTCTTTTTGACCTGGTTTGGGTCTATGCCATCGGCAATCTGCTCCCTGGCCTTGGTGCGACGCTCTCGTGCCAGTTTCAGCGACACCTCAGGGTAGACGCCAAGTGCAAGCGTTTTCTCCTTGCCATCAAATCGGTACTTCATCCGCCAATACCTTCCGGATTGTTGGATGTCCAGATACAGTCCGGCTCCGTCGGAGAGCTTGGTGCGTTTACCGAATTTTTCGAACTTTGCCGATTGGATCTTCTTGTCAGTTAGGGGGGTGATAGGCTTTGGCATGCGAGGGTTGTGCTCTTCTTGGGGGTACAAAATCCACTATAGCGGGGTGTGTTTCAGTTTGCACCCCAGATGTGCCCCCAAAAACTGTAGACTCAGGCGGAATATTGTAGATCGATAAGGACGCTGATGTTCAGTAAAAAGCCCTTAAAACAGTAGGTTGGGGTTGTTTGTAGATCAATGCGGAAGGGCAACTGGTACCCCCGGCAGGACTCGAACCTGCTACCTTCCCCTTAGGAGGGGGACGCTCTATCCAGATGAGCTACGGGGGCATTATCGCGAGAAGGGCGGTATGATAGCGGGCTAAGACCTGAGGCTCAAGGTTCGGTCCGGTTTCAGAGAATGTCACGGAGTGTGTTTTGCCAGATCCTTTCTCGCTAAGCGTGATTGTTCCCGTGTGGATGGAAGCGGCAGGTGTAACCGACACCCTGCGCGCCCTGCAACCGATCCGTAACCGGGGGCATGAGGTGGTTGTCGTTGATGGTGGCAGTACCGATCGAACCGTTGAGCTGGCCCGGCCACTTTGCGACAGGGTGGTTGTGTCAGAGAAGGGCCGGGCGCTTCAGATGAACGCCGGCGCGGCAGTTGCAAAGGGCGATCTACTGTTGTTTCTGCACGCAGATACGCGCCTGCCGGAAGAAGCTCTGGAGCATCTCGCAAGTTTCGTCCATTCCCGTCGCGCCTGGGGGCGGTTCGATGTGCGGCTGAGTGGTGAGCGGCTGCTTTTCCGGGTTATTGCCTGGTTCATGAACCAGCGCTCGCGCCTGTCAGGCATCTGCACCGGTGATCAGGCAATTTTCGTACGGCGGGACGTTTTCGACGCCCTGGATGGTTTTCACCCGATGCCGCTCATGGAAGATGTCGAATTCTCACGCCGTCTTTGCCTGGTGTCCCATCCTTTCTGTATAAAAGAGCCAGTCGTTACCGATAGCCGCCGTTGGCAGAAATACGGTGCCTGGCGAACGATTTTTCTGATGTGGCAGCTGCGCTGGCGGTATTGGCGTGGTGAATCGCCGGAGTCCCTGGCCCAAATTTACCGATCGGATGTGCGCAATGCCTCAAAGTAATCCGCCTGCGGCGGTTTTTCTCCAGTTTGCCAAATGGCCGGAAGCCAGACGGGTTAAAACCCGGTTGATGCCCGAGTTGGGTGCGGTCGGGGCTCTCGAAGCCCATGTTCGGCTCACGCTGGCTGTGCTGGATAACCTGTGTGCGACCGGCTATCCGGTGGAATTCTGGTGGGATAGACCGGTGGATGACCGGCCCGGCGAGGCGGCCTCTATCATTGAAGAGCTTGATGCCGCCGGCCTGATGCAAGGCGTTCAGGAGGGGAGCACACTGGGCCAACGGATGTATCGAGCGTTGAGTCTGTCTCTTCAGGATTATGACCGGGCATTGGTGGTGGGCAGTGATTGCCCCTCGGTCGATCCGGATTACGCCCGTAACGCCGTCGCGCTCCTGAAAGACTACGACGTTGTGCTTGGGCCCTCAGACGATGGCGGCTATGTCCTGATTGGAGCCTCCCGAGTGGCTGAGGGAATGTTGGATGACATTGCCTGGGGCACGCCGGAGGTTCTGACCCAGACCTGTGAGCGCCTTAAAGCATCGGGGCTCAGCTATTGTTTGCTGGAGCCCCGCTGGGATGTCGACGAGCCCGAAGACTGGGCGCGCTTTCTGCGCACTCTTTGAGTACTCTAGCTGGCGGGCACCGGCGGCAGCTCGGTGAGCCTGCCAAGCGCCTGGTTTGCCTCCAGGCCATTCCCACCTGTAACCACTTCTAATGCCTGCTTGCGCTCCAGGACGGCCTTTTTGAAGGTTTCCAGCAATTGTGGTTTTCCGACCTGCTTGATCGCGTTGGCCAACTGCTGGCGGGAATCAAACGTGTCCATGCCCCGATCAATCTCACGCCAGTAGCGGCTGGAAATCTCGCCGAGTTGCCGGTCCCGCTCGAGTAGCTTGCTGATAACGGCCTGTTTCTCCCGATCAAGGCGTTCCGCTGTCAAAGCGGAGAGGGTTTCCTCAAAGCTGTTGGAGAATTCCTGAACAGCCTGGTCAATCTCTGCCGGGGAAGCGGAAGGTGACTGCACAACAAACCCCAGGGCCGGTGTTTCAAGCATTTCAAAAGGCGTTGCGTAAACGATGTAGCCCATCTGGCGGGTGGTTCGGATCTCTTCGTAGAACGGGCTGCTGATAATCTGGGCCAGCAGCCGGAATCGGGCCCGTTCCTCAAAGCTGGTGTTGTCTCCCTGCATGTAGAGGGTATAGCCCGTGTCTGGATGGTCCACGTCGATGGAGACGAGGGTTTCATTATCTGGCAGCTGGCGCACCTGGCTTCGTGCTACCCGGACCAGCTCGCTGTTGCCCAGAACAATGGCGTCAATTTGCCGCGCGAGGTTAAGAGTCGAGGCCTCGGTAAGGTTTCCGTGCGCCATCATAACCGGGTCAACCTGTGACAGCAGGGCTTCAGAGAAGGACTGCAGTTCCTCGAAGCTAACTTCCCGGGCGGCTCTCAGCTTGGCGTCGGTGGGCCAGGCGCCTTCGATGAGGGACGTCTGGATAAACTCAGAGGTCTGTTCGACGGGGCGATCCTTGGCCTTGTTCTGCAGGCCGTCAATCAGCTGCTGCCGGGCGATCTCGAAACGTTGTTCGGTCAGTTCCGGTGCAGCCACCTGGAGCAGAATCCGGTTCATCAGGGTATGGAGTTTGTCGTCGTAACCGCCGACCCGGACCGTGATACCCCTGAGATGCGGATAGACGCTGTAATCCAGGCCCGCAAGACTGGCGGAGTAAGCCCAGGCGTTCAGATTGGCATTGATAGCGTCCACCAGCAGCTGAGTGAGCACGTAGCTGCGTGCCGACGCTCGGGTGGCAGGCGTACGAAGGCCCACAAACACGTTGGCTTTCGGGGTATCAAACCGGGTATCCCGGGCAAACCAGACATCCATTCCCTCGATGGTTGCCAGTTGTGTCGGCTGCGCCATGGTTTTTCCGGGCACCATCGCCAGATCTTCCGGCACAAATGGATTCTCCGGCGGCAGGCGCAGCTGGGCAGCGAGTTCTGGCAGGAACTGGGTCCTCAGTGTTGCCGGGTCGAGTGGTTTTCGGGCCCACGCCGCTTCGTACCAGTCGGTTCGGTTCGGATTTTCAAGTTCAGGCTCCGGTGCCAGAACAAAAGTAAGGAGGTTGTCCGGCGTCAGCCTGTCCAGAATGTCGCGGTACTGTTCCGGCGCGAAGCGCTCAACCAGCCAGGGCGCCCGCAAAACGTCTTCGGCGGGATAGTCCTGGAGGTAACGAGAAAGGCGCATGGCTTCGTGCAGGGGGTTACCCTGTTCGCGGAATCGAAAATCGATGCGAGCCAGGTTCTGCATTTCCAGGAAACGCTGCTCGCTGATACCTTTCTGGCGAATCTTCTCGATGTAATCGAATACCAGCGGCAGGATGTCCTCATGGCGAGCCAGTCCTTCCGGTGTCAGGGAAATGCTGATTTCGAGGGTGGCGTTCTCGCCGGTATCCATGCCCAGACCTGCGGAAAGGCTTTCCGCCAGACCGGCCCGTTTCAGAACGTCGAACAGGCTGCCTGGGCCCTCGTGGCCGAGCAGGTTGGCCACGTAGCTGGCGGGTTTGGTGCGGTAGTTCGCTTCCTGGGACGGAATAGGGAACGTGAGCGACAGGCTTCGAACGTCCTTCAGTGCTTCTGCTGTGACCTTGGCTGGCAGCTCATCTGAGCGGTACAGGCTGGCGACGTGACGCTTGGTCTCAAGGTTGCGGTTTTCAATGGCATCGAACCGCCCTCGCACCATGGATTCCAGTTCGTCCAGGCTTTGGGGCCCGTAAACCGCCAGGCTCATGATGTTCGAGGAGTAATGCTGCTTCCAGAACTCGATCAGATCCGGCCGAAGGGGATTTGCTTCCGTATTCTCAAGGGTGCTCAGGTTTCCGACGGCAAAGTGACTGAAGGCGTGATCCGGATTGCTAACGGCCTTCTTGACGGAATAGAAGCGTCGACCATCGTCTTTCTGTTTGGCGCTGAACTCCGAGTGCACAGCGTTGCGCTCACGATCCACCAGTTCGGCGGTAAATAGGGGCGCGGAAAATTGCTGGGCGAACCGATCCAGTGCCGGTTCCAGAAATTCGGCCTGAACATCGAAGAAGTAGTTCGTGTCCTGGAACGCGGTGAAGGCATTGTGCTGGCCACCGTGGCTCTTGATGAACTGCTGGTACTCGCCCGGATCGGGGTATTTCTCGGTCCCGAGGAACAGCATGTGCTCGAGGAAGTGGGAGAGGCCTTCGCGCTCCGCCGGATCATCTCCGCTACCAACAGCAACGTTCATTGAGGCCGCCGCTTTGTCTGCATCCTCATCAGACACCAGAATGACCTTCAGGCCGTTGTCCAGTTCGATAAACCGGTACTGGTTGTCGTCATTGGGGCTCTTCTCGGGAATCTGCGCAGAAAGAGCAAGGGTGCTGAACAGCAAAAGTATGAGCAGGGAAAACAGGCGTGAGATCGGGTTCTGCATGGAGTTCTTCCTGACGGTACGTGTGTTCATAGGCCCTCTGGGATCCGGAGAAGACGTTTGCGAATCAGTGCATCAGCGCGTTGCGGGTGCTTTCAGGCTGCTGGTCAAGTGTTTTACGTGCCAGGTCGGCGGCTTTCTCACTGTCCAGCTGGCCCGAGGCAATACGCTCCAGAACAGTCGCCATGATGGCGACGGACTGGCGATAATCTGCGAACTCGGCCTGGAAGGCCTTGTCGATGGCCTCGTAGACCGCCTGAATTTTCTCTTCCCGTGAACCAGCGTTATCGGCTGTGTCGTTGATGGCCTTCAGGCAGGCCCGGGCAATCGAAATGTAGCGTTCCGCGTTGGGATTGTCTTTCTGCATAGTAGGGGTTCCGGAGGTCGGTGTTCCTGTGAAAACAAGAGATGCCAAAAGGCGCGATAAGTTCCCGATTATGTCATTGCTGGCGGGCGCTTTCATTGCATTGTGGTAATCCGGAAATTGAGCATGCACGGGGCAATTCCTGTGCTAGTCTCAAAAACATTGTGTCGACGAACCGGACAGGCATGTCCCGCTTGTCGGGTCAAAAATTTAGAGTAATAGCTCTATACAAAACAAAGGCTTACAGAGTAAAAGCTCTAAAAAAGTTCGATACATGAAGGTTGCAATTAAGTACAATGCCGGCGTTTCCGGAAAACTCTAAGACGTTAGTCGTATGGGTGCCGGCATGGATAGACAACAACAGAGCAACAGGCAGGGTGGAAGATTGATGAATTATTTCCTGACGGGTGGCACCGGATTTATTGGCCGTTTCCTGGTGGAGAAGCTTCTGGCACGTGGTGGCACTGTCCACGTACTGGTACGTGAACAATCCCAGGACAAGCTGGACAAATTGCGTGAGCGCTGGGGCGCGGATGAAACCCAGGTGAAGGCCTTCATAGGCGACCTGACCAGCAAGAATCTGGGCATCGACGCCAAGACGATGAAAGCCCTGAAAGGGAAAATCGACCACTTCTTTCACCTCGCCGCCGTGTACGATATGGGCGCAGATGAAGAAGCCCAGCAGGCAACCAATATCGAGGGCACCCGCGCTGCGGTGAATGCTGCGGAAGCGATGGGCGCCAAGCACTTCCATCACGTTTCTTCCATTGCGGCTGCCGGTCTGTTCAAGGGAATCTTCCGCGAAGACATGTTCGAGGAAGCCGAGAAGCTGGATCATCCGTACCTGCGGACCAAGCACGAATCTGAAAAGGTCGTTCGTGAGGAATGCAAGGTTCCCTTCCGCATCTACCGCCCGGGCATGGTGATTGGGCATACCGCTACCGGTGAAATGGACAAGGTGGATGGCCCCTACTATTTCTTCAAAATGATCCAGAAAATCCGCCACGCGCTGCCCCAGTGGGTTCCGACCATTGGTGTCGAGGGTGGGCGTCTGAACATTGTGCCGGTGGATTTCGTGGTTAACGCCATGGATCACATTGCTCATCTCGAGGGTGAAGACGGCAAGTGCTTCCACCTGGTGGATACCGATCCGTACAAGGTTGGCGAAATTCTCAACATCTTCAGCGAGGCTGGTCACGCACCCCGGATGGGGATGCGGATCGATTCCCGCATGTTCGGCTTTATTCCGCCATTCATTCGCCAGAGCTTGAAGAACCTGCCACCGGTGAAGCGTCTGACGTCGGCCATTCTTGATGACATGGGCATTCCGCCATCCGTGATGTCGTTCATCAATTACCCGACCCGTTTTGACGCCCGCGAAACCGAGCGCGTTCTGAAAGGCACCGGCATTGAAGTGCCCCGCCTGCCGGACTACGCGCCGGTGATCTGGGATTACTGGGAGCGCAATCTGGATCCGGACCTGTTCAAGGACCGCACGCTCAAGGGCACGGTTGAAGGTCGCGTCTGCGTGGTGACCGGTGCTACGTCCGGTATTGGTCTTGCAACTGCCCAGAAACTGGCAGACGCCGGCGCGATCCTCGTGATCGGTGCCCGCAAACTCGAGCGCCTGAAGGAAGTGGCCGCAGAGTTGGAGTCCCGGGGCGCAAGCGTACACGCCTATCCCTGCGATTTTTCCGATATGGATGCCTGCGACGAGTTCGTGAAGACCGTGTTGGATAACCATGGCCAGGTCGACGTGCTGGTCAACAACGCCGGGCGCTCGATTCGCCGTTCACTGGATCTGTCGTTCGACCGCTTCCACGATTTCGAGCGCACCATGCAACTGAACTACTTTGGTTCCGTTCGTCTGATCATGGGCTTTGCGCCCAAGATGCTGGAGAATCGCCGCGGTCACGTGGTCAACATCTCGTCCATCGGTGTGCTGACCAACGCTCCCAGGTTCTCGGCTTACGTGGCTTCCAAATCCGCGCTGGATGCCTTCAGCCGCTGCGCCGCTTCGGAATGGTCGGATCGCAATGTCACGTTCACCACCATTAACATGCCTCTGGTGAAAACGCCGATGATTGCGCCAACAAAGATCTACGATTCTGTCCCCACGCTAACGCCGGACGAGGCTGCAACCATGGTTGCTGATGCCATCGTCTACCGGCCGAAGCGAATCGCTACCCGTTTGGGTATCTCTGCCCAAGTGCTTCATGCCCTGGCGCCCAAGATGGCCGAGATCGTCATGAACACCGGTTACCGGATGTTCCCGGATTCACCGGCCGCCGCTGGTAGCCGTTCCGGGGAGAAGCCGAAGGTGTCCAGCGAGCAGGTGGCTTTCGCCGCCATCATGCGGGGCATCTACTGGTAACGCAGTTGCCCCCGAATCGAGTGGGAGGGGGAGTTATTTCCCCTCCCATATTAATGGGTTAAACGAGATTCGCCTCTTTTATAAAGTGTTCTGGGCTAAAGAAAACCAGCCGATAGCCGATGGTTAACATAAGAACAATATAAAAGAAGGGCTATTGATGACTCTCAAGAAACGTCTTTTGCTGACTTTGCTGCTGGTTGGCCTGCTTCCCGTCATTGCCATCTCGTTTTTTAACGCCGAAATTGCCCGACAGAGCCTGACGGAACAGGCGTTGCAACAACTCTCTATTGCGGCTACCAATAAGCAGCATAGTGTTGAAGATTATCTCAGCACTATTGCCCGGCAGCTGAAAGCCATGGCCAATAATCGCGGGACCCGAACGGCGGCCCAGGGGTTTGGTTTGGCATTCCAGAATTATGAAAAACTGGTACAAGAGGAGCAGTCGACCTTACGAGAAAACGTCGAGGCTTATTATCAGCAGAATTTTTTGCCACCCTTGCAGCAAAATGGTGGTGCTAACGGACGTTCAGCCTCGGACTTCGTTGCATCCCTCAGCAAAAACAGCCTGGCTCTGCAGATGGGTTACATCGTGGACAACCCGAATCCTGTGGGGCAGAAAGACGAATTGGTATCGGCTGACGTCCATATCGCGCAGTTTTATAACACTCTTCACAAACAGTGGCACACCTCGTTCAAGGAGTTTCAGGAGGCGTTCGGCTACTACGATATTTATCTGATTGATGCCGATACAGGCCATGTTATCTATTCCGTAGCCAAAGAGGTGGATTTTGCTACCTCCCTGAAAGACGGTCCCTACGCGGATTCTGGCCTGGCGGCAGCTTATCGTCAGGCGATGTCTGACGGACAGGATACTGCGCCGACTTTTGTTGATTTTACTCGGTATGTACCGTCCTACGGTGCGCCCGCCGGATTTGTGGCAACCCCCATATATTCCGAAAAAGATGAGCGGCTGGCCGTGCTGGCCTTCCAGTTCCCCATCGACAGCCTGAACAACATCATGATGGAACGAGATGGCATGGGCGAAACCGGGGATGCCTATCTGGTGGGGCCGGATAACCTGATGCGGTCAGACTCCTACCTGGATCCGGAAAACCGCAGTGTTGTCGCTTCCTTTGCCGACCCGGAGAATGGACGCATTAGTTCGACATCGGTGGATGAGGCCCTGGCCGGAAATTCCGGTGAAGGCGTGGTTACGTCCTACCGTGGCGAGCCAGTGTTTTCCGCCCACAGGCCAGTTACCGTAGGCGGGCTGAACTGGGCGCTGGTGGCGGAGATCAGCGAAGACGAGGCCCTGGCGCCGGTGCGTGAAATGTGGACGCTGGCGGCGATAGCCATTGCTATTGTGCTCTTGGCCGTGGCGGCCGTCGCGGTCTGGACCGCAGTGCGGATCATGAAACCCCTCGGCAAAGACCCGTCCGAATTGCAGGCACTGGCGGAACAGGTAGCTGCAGGTAACCTGGTCATTGATTCGTCCGACAGTGACAAGGCCACGGGCGTATACGGCTCCATGCTCAAGATGGTGTCAGACCTGAAAGAAGTGATCTTCAAGGTTGAAGAAGCGTCCCAGCGCCAGGCCAGTGCATCTGAACAGTTGTCCGGTACCACCTCGCAGACTCTGGACAGTGTGAATCAGCAGGCAGAGCAGACTGAGCAGGTGGCGTCGGCCATTGAAGAAATGTCCTCTGCCATCAGCGAGGTGTCCCAGAATACCTCGGAATCGGCAGCCGCCGCCCGGCGCACTGATGAGGCGGTCAGCCGCAGCGCCACCGAGGTGGAATCCTCCGCTGAGGACACCCGTGCTATGGCCAGGGAACTGGAGGAAGCAGAAGCCGGCATAGAGGACTTGCGAAAGAATATGGAATCCATCACCAGGGTTCTGGATTCGATAAAGTCCATCGCCGACCAGACTAACTTGCTGGCTTTGAATGCCGCTATTGAAGCGGCCCGGGCCGGTGAACAGGGCAGGGGCTTCGCGGTGGTCGCGGATGAGGTGCGCAGCCTGGCCCAGAACAGCCAGAAGGCGACCGAGGAGATCAGTAGTTCCATCGAAACTCTGGTTAATTCTTCGGAGCGTGCTTCAAAGGTGGTTACCCGCTGCAGCACCCAGGCCAGAGGTATTTCCGAGCGGGCAGGAACCGTAGTGTTGCAGCTTCGCGAGGCAGTGGAAGAGGTTGCCCGGATGTCCGGTATGGCGGAGCAGATTGCTACGGCTTCCGAAGAGCAATCAGCCACGGCCGAAGAAGTAACGCGCAACGTATCCACAATTGCTGAAAAGTCCTTGGAGACCAAACAGGCCATGGTCCAGATCTCCGAAGCCAGTGGTGACTTGGCGGAGTTGTCTCATCAGCTCAGGGATTCTCTGTCCCGCTTTAAAGTCAGCTGAGTATGAGGCGTGCCTTCAACACTTAGGCCTGGCACACAGAAAAAAACCCGCTGCGGCGGGTTTTTTTATGGCGGTTATTCGGTCTCTTCGGGGATCACCGGAGGCGGAAAGCCGCCCAGTTCTTTCCAGCGATTCACAATGCCACAGAACAGGTCTGCGGTTTTTTCCGCGTCATAGGCGGCGGAATGGGCTTCCTTGTTGCTGAACGGAATGCCCGCGAGTTTGCAGGCCTGGGCCAGAACCGTGTGGCCATAGGCCAGGCCGGCCAGCGTGGCGGTATCGAAGGTTGAGAAAGGATGGAACGGGTTACGACGGATGTCGGCCCGCAGCGCGGCTGCAAAGATGAAGTTATGGTCAAAGGTGGCATTGTGGCCCACCAGGACGGCTCGCTTGCAATCGTGGTTCTTCACCGCCTTGCGAATGGGGCTGAAGATCTCGCTGAGTCCTTCCCGCTCGGGTACCGCTTCTCGCTCCGGATTCCACGGATCAATACCCGTGAAATCAAGCGCGGACTGCTCCAGATTCGCGCCTTCGAAAGGATCGATCTGCTGAACGTGGGTTTCAGCGCGCCGCACCCAGCCATCGTCGTCCATGGTCAGTATCACTGCCGCCACTTCCAGCAGGGCGTCCCGCTCGGGATTGAAGCCAGCGGTTTCCACGTCGACTACAACAGGCAGAAACCCGCGAAAGCGGCGGGACATGGGATGCGGTGGTTTGTTTTCGTCAGTCACTCAAGCTCCGGTCTTGGCCGTGTGTGAGAAGGAATAAGTCAGGTTTACGCCAGTTTCCAGTGAACGGTTTCACCAGCCTTGAGGGGCACGATGGTTCCGTCAGCCAGCGGCAGCTCTGCCGGCATGGTCCAGGGGTCACGAATCAGGGTGATGGTATCGGTATTCCGCGGTAGGCCATAGAAATCCGGCCCGTTGAAACTGGCGAATGCTTCAAGTTTATCCAGGATGCCAAGCTCTTCGAAAATGTCCGCATACAGACCGATTGCGCCGTAGGCCGAGTAACAGCCAGCGCAACCGCAGGCTGCCTCTTTGCGATCCTTTGAATGGGGGGCGGAATCCGTGCCCAGGAAAAAGCGTTTGTCGCCGCTGGCCACCGCGTCCCTGAGCGCCTGTTGATGGCGGTTACGCTTCAGGATTGGCAGGCAATAGAGATGCGGTCGAATGCCGCCTACCAGCATGTGGTTGCGGTTATACATCAGGTGCTGGGGCGTCAGAGTCGCACCTAGGTTGTCACCGGTGTGCTGCCGGACAAACTCTGCGGAATCGGCCGTGGTGATATGTTCCAGTACAACCTTCAGGTTCGGGAAAGCCTCGAGAGTGGGTGCCAGGACACGCTCCAGAAATACCTTTTCCCGGTCAAAAATGTCGATATCGGCATCGGTTACCTCGCCGTGTACCAGCAGCAGCATGCCACAATTGGCCATGGCTTCCAGAACCGGGTAGATGTTGCGGATATCCTTCACGCCGGAGTCGGAATTGGTCGTTGCTCCGGCGGGGTAAAGCTTGGCAGCCACAACGCCGGCAGCCCTGGCATCCCGGATGGTCTGCGCCGTCATGCTCTCGGTCAGATACAGCGTCATCAACGGCTCGAACTCGGTGCCATTGGCAGCCGCCAGAATGCGTTCCCGGTAGGCTGTGGCATCGGCTGCGGTGGTAACTGGCGGTACCAGGTTAGGCATGATGATGGCGCGAGCGAAGCAGGCGGCCGTAGCCGGTACCACGTCGTTGAGAATGTCGCCGTCCCGTACGTGAAGGTGCCAGTCGTCGGGGCGTGTGAGCGTGAGCTTGTCTGTCATGGCGTTTGTCCGAAATACCTTTGGCGGGGCGAGCTTGTGCCCGGTTCTCTGGGAGCCGAAAAAATTTGGCGAATTATACCAGAAGGCGCGGGTGATTGTTTTCCGGTTGGTGGCTAAAGAACTTCCGGCTCAGGCCGTTAAACAGTCTGACTCTGCTAACTCCGGACACTGATGGCTAGCTCTATGGGATTTCGCCCCGGACAACTCCTGAATACTCTGCTGGTTGCCACGTTGCCCGTGGTGCTTCTGCCGGCAACCGCGCAGGCTGCCAGCTATGGCGCCGGAATCGAGAACAGCCAGTGGTATCTCGCCGAGTCGGTATTTGAATGCCGGCTGGTGCACGAAGTTCCCGGCTACGGTCGGGCGGTGTTCAATCATCGCGCCGGTGAAAGTCTCAGCTTTTTCCTGGAGTCTGATTCCGCATTGATGCGACCAGGGCGCGGCAGCCTTGTGGTCGAGGCACCGGCCTGGCGTCCGGGTGTGGCGCCGAAGCCCCTGGGAACGGTCAATGTCTCGGATGATCGCCGTCAGGTCTCGCTGGATACCCGTCAGGCGTTCGTGGTCGCCCATGGACTTCTGGACGGGATGCGCCCGACGGTAACCAGGGAATCGTGGTTTGATGGCCGCCCGGTGCGGGTTCAGGTCTCCAACATTAACTTCGCCGGCGAGTACCAGCGTTATCAGCGCTGTACGTCCAATCTACTGCCGGTAAACTTTGATCAGATCCAGCGCTCGAGGGTGCCCTTTGCCAGCGGCAGCACGCAATTATCCGATGCCGACAGGCAACTACTGGATAACATCGTGGCCTATGTGAACGCAGATTCCACGGTTGAGCGGATTTTCGTGGATGGTCATAGTGACAGTATTGGAAGCCGGATCGACAACCGTGCGCTTTCCGAAGATCGCGCCAATGTGGTGGCCGACTACCTCAAGGCGAGCGGTATTGATGAAAACATGATTACCGTTCGGGCTCACGGCGACCAGTACCCGGTATCCAACCGGCCCGCCGATAACCG
>MRWF01003905.1_pt1 | contig 31795 bp, 33 predicted proteins | sample 1013331 | NCBI WGS metagenome assembly MRWF01 (sample SAMN06117577, study PRJNA244670) | biofilm metagenome | biome: Water; feature: Cathode Biofilm; material: Biofilm; isolation source: microbial consortium enriched at the cathode of a solar microbial fuel cell | place: USA: District of Columbia ... | reverse complement strand
CCCCCACCCCACACATGCAGCCCCACACGATCGCCGTCAGGTTGTGCATCGACCTCCTGAAGCGTTTGCCCGTTCACGATCAGCCGGGTGAGACGTGGGCCCCAATCGACCTCCATCGTGATGCTCTCGCCGGCCCGAGGTATCACCGGACCCGGGAAACTCCGCCACCGCCCCGGCTCCTCGGGCGCGTCGGGCGCTTTCGCACCCTTGATCCACACATACTTGTCCTCATACAGCAGAAACTGAGATTCTCCGGGGGAGCCGTAGGTCAATCCGAGCCGCCCACGGTCGTTGCTTGGTGTCACGGTGGCGCGGAATCGCCCGTACCCCATCGCCCGTGCCGACACGAGCGACTTGAACTCGCCATCCTCGCGTGCCACGATCGCGCCGTTCTCAACCCGCCAAGACTCGAAGGTCCACGGATTGACGATCTCCCACCCTTGAAGTGAAGTCCCGTCGAACAACGGCATCCAAGCCTGCTGAATGCTCGATGCCTTCTTCCACCGCCCAATCGCCCAGGGGGCAAACCCGAACGCCGCCACGGCACTGACACCGCCAAGCGTCAATACGGCCCGCCGCCTGCTCCAAGATCTGGCGCTTTCAATCTCCGAGCGTGTCCGCTCGATTGCCTCGATGAACTCCTCGGCTGACTGAAACCGGGCATCGGGATCCGGATCACATGCCTTTGTGATCAGCCGGTTGAGCAGCTTCGTCTCGCGCTGCCGCTCGGGTGTCAGCAGCTCGGCGGGCAGCGTTGGGAACGACCGAGCCGGCAGCCCGGTCACCATGCAGTAGAGCACGCGTCCGAGCGCGTACAGGTCCGCTCGCCGATCGATCGGCCCCCAAGGCGGGATGAAGTCCGGCGTACCGACCGCCGTCATCTCGGTCCGTTCCTCGGCGAGCAGCCCGATGTCCCCAAGCTTCCACACACCACCGACGCTCAGGATGTTCGACGGCTTGACATCGCGGTGAACAACGCCGGCATCGTGGATTGCGCCGAGCGCCCGCGCCAGCCGCTCGGAGATCTCAAGCGACTCGCGCGTCCCAAGCCGCCCCCGTGTCTCGATCGCCCGGGCCAGCGTCCTTGGAACCAGTGAATCTGCTTCCAGGTCGGCGAGCTCCATGACATAGTGCAGCCCATCAGCATCGACCGCCACATGCCGCACCGCGATGAGTGCGTCATGCCCATCGAGCCGTTCGCCGAGGATCTTTAACGCTGCCAGCTCACGTCGATGCACGCCGCCGCCCGACCCAAGTGAGGCGATGTGCTTCAATGCGACTTTGCGGTTCGCGCCGTCCTCGGCGAGATACACCACGCCGACCGCGCCGCGACCGATCTCGCGAAGGCGGCTAAGGCCAACGGATCTCGCCAGCAGTTCAGAGCGAACTTGGGAGAGAGCCGGCCTCATGTGCTAATTATAGATGGACGGCACTCATCCCAGAAAAACATAAGCCGAGAACAAAAGGCACACGCTCGAAAGACCCATGCCAATCATACTCATTACCCGCCCGGTAGACTTGCCTGACGACACGATCTTGGCATACGAAAACCCGGACAAGAGACCCGAACCGATTGACAGCAGCATGACGAGCAAAAACCCCGGTGGGGCTGCGTCACCATCGGCCGGGATCTGCTGGGCCATCATGACAACCAGCGTGACCAGCGACAGGATCAACCCAGGAGCTGCAACCCCTCGGCCAGAATCCGACCTAGATGACCTCGATCGGTGCCGATGAGTTGCGCAGCCACATGACGGGCACACGACCGCTCGCTCGTGGAGTTGATTGCCGCATTCCGTGCAGTGCATTCATTCACCTCTCTAAGTCCGCATTGATGTAGGCGCATCGCGATGATCTGTCCGTGATAACCGGGCAAGCGCTCGAACACGTTCGGGAAGTTGGATCTCAATACCCTTGGTAAGCAAGTGACTCAGCAAACCCAATCCAGAAGAACATAAAGAACAAGCTCGCCAGCAGAACGCCGATGCCGTGCCCGACGCTTCCCTTGACAAATAGATAGATCGAGCCGATGAAACCGCCGAGGGGGAACAGAAACCCAAGGACATAGCACGCCACTATTCGTCCAGGAGTGAGGTCTGCATCCGGACTCGTATGCGACTTGTGATTTCGCGTCGGACAACCACAACTCGGACAGATCACGGCACGGTCGAGTAGTTGGGTTCCGCAATCTGCACAGTACATCGTTCCTTGCCCTCGCATCGTGTTGATGACTCTCCTCGCTGGGAGAACGTCCGGGGTGGCATCTGCCTCAACCAAGCTGGCCGCCAACCCGTTCGTGCCGTAACCCTGCTCTTCTCTCGGTCGGGCGCCATCAAGTTCGTACGGTGTCCCGAGCAGTTCGCCCTTCTTGAAACGGTAGTCGCGTTCGTCGATAAGGCCCTCGTCCAACTGCTGCTTGAGTGCCTTGAGCTTCGCTGTATCCCCATCGTCGGTCTTCGTGACGGTGTGCGATCGGCGAATCGAATCAACGACATGCCCCGGGAAGAGTCCCTTGGCCTTCCATGCAGGCAGCCAAGCGTGTGTGTCGAGATCGCCGGTCTTGCGGATCGAGCAATGCGGGGTGAGATGCCCGTCTCGCACCATCGCGCGCAGGATGTCAGGCCCGAACGGCCCAGCAACCCGCCCCTTGGGAGTACGGATCTCGAACCTCGCTCCCTTGCCACCGAACTCCGCCGGGCGGAGCGAACGGACGACCAGCCCCTCGTCCGAAAGCGCATCACGCAACTCACGCTCCGACGCGGCTTCTCGGATGAGATACTCATCCTTTCCGGTATCACGACGGGCCACACTGGCGACAAATTTCGGCATGCAGCAGCACCTCTCTACGACCGGCGAACTCGCCGAGCGCCGAACCCAAGACATCCCGCCGCGGCGAGGCCCCCGAAGCCCGGGGCTGGAACGGTCTGCAGTCGGATATTGTCGAAGTACTGCCAGCCTGTCTCCTGTGCGCCGATGCTGACGTAGCGGATGTTGCCCGCCGTAGCGAAGTCAGCATCGAACATCACAGACCCGTGGGCAATGATGTCGCCGGTTACCGCATCCGACAGCGTGAGCGAAACCGCATGGGTGCCCGGATCATGCGAGATCGCGATGGTCGTCCAGTCGTCGGATGTGGAGTAATCCAGCGAGATCGTGAGCAGGTCAATGTCGTCCTCTCGAAGGACAATCGCGCTTGTGGTGTCTGTACGAGTCCATCGGACCGTCAGCGAGGGAACTGTGTCATTCGGTAGATTGGAGAGAAGCTGAAAATCGGCCTGATGCACACCATCCGCGCGATAATCAATGGCGTAGAAAAATTCCGACCACGCGAGGCCTGTCTCCGTCGCGATCCTGCGATGTCCACCATCGGTTCCGTGCATCGCGAGCGATGTGTTGGTTGGATCCAAGAGGTCCTGGACGAATGCGTCGGAACCGATGTCGTTCGAGACAAACCACACGGGATTGCTCGTGTAGTCTCCGTCCTCGAAGTCATCGATGACATCGGCGCGGGCACTTCCCAATGCACATCCCAAAAGCAATGCGACCGCCAGATGTTGAACGCCTGCTGTCATTGTGTGCTCCCTTCCCTCTCGCTCGCGATCACTGCTCTCGTCTGTCAACCAAATCAAAGTGTCTATTGTGCCGGCAATGCGGGCACACGCCCATCTTCCCTGCCGATGGCGATGAGCGTGTCTCGTGGTGCTGACGCCCGCGCATGCGGCACGTCCAGATGTGCAATATCCGCTTGAACATCAGCCCTTGCCTCCATGCGTTTCTCTCACTTGGGTGACCGACTTGGTCAACGCCGCCTCGATCTTGTTCTCCGTCGACAGCGACTCGGCATCACCTACCGCTTCGCGAAGCTGCGGAGCGAGCGTGAGATCGGCTCGGATCCTTTCAATTACCTCGGCAAGCGATGGATCTGATTCGCTCATCCGCCGAATCCGCTCGGAACGCGTTGCCGACAGATCGCCCTCGACATACCGAACAAGCTCGACTTCGGTGGGGTGCGTCACCATCACGCCTCCTCCCCCTCAATCCGCTCAACAACTTCTCGCGCGTGCCGGAGCACGCGGGCCTTGGCCTGATACACGCTGTCTACGCTCAGATCGAGAAACGCCGCGGCCCGCTTGGCCGTCCAGCCATCAAGCACCACGAGTTGAAACGCCTGATAGGTCCGCGGCTCGACCGCCCGTGCAGCCTCATCCAGGGCGAGCCGAAGCAGCGAACGCTGCCACTCCTGTTCCCAAGGCTCGTCCGGCGATTCGATATCGTCCCCATCGAGCAGCCGGCAAACCTGCGGCCCACGCTCCGCTCCGCGCACACGATCGATCAGTCGCCTTCGCACCATCGTGAACAGGAACGATCGAAAGCAACCCTTTGCGGGGTCGAGTTCAAACTCCGGCAGCACGCGAACCAATTCAGTAAGGATCTCTTGCGTGAAGTCTTCGGCATCGGCCGGGCTCAACCCCCTTCGCCGGGCGTAGCCGAACACGACTCGCCAGTACCGCCGGACGAGCTCGGCCCACGCGTCGGCCCCGCCGTCCCGACGGATGCGATCGAGCAGGGTTGTCGTTCCGGCTACAAGCATGGGCCTCCCTCACCATGGGGTTCGAGTCTCACAGCGAGATCTGACACCACGGCTCAGATTTCGTACACCACCACGGCGAGGAAGTCACCGCGCACCGCGGATCATCGACGATCGCAGAACTCGGAACTAGGGCAGAAATAGGGCAGTGGGGTCAAAGAAGAAACCCCGTTGCTCGTAAACCACTGCAAACACAGTGCTCCGAGCAACGGGGTCTCAATGAAGCGGAGAGGGGGGGACTGTATTGGCTTGGCACGGCCCACGAGCAGCAGATGCGGTTTTTGCTGATAAGCATCTGCCTGAAAGGCACTTGCGCTGTTAGATCCAAAATTATCTGATGCGATTCGAACTGGTTTGGATTGGATAATCAAGGCCAGTTCTAGGCCCATGACAGCCACCGTGAGGGGCTCCAGCATTGCACTTCTGCTCAAGTGATCGAACATGCTTCAAGCGATCATGTGGCTGCGGGCAGCTCATCTTGCATTTGGATCCACCGTACACCGGATCGTCGAAATGAGCCGTGAAGTGTCCAGTGGATCTCAAATGTCTTGACTGACTTCCATGGCTGATCCACGAGGCGTTTCCGTGGCAGTTCCGTTGTCGTACTCATCGATGTGGCACCAGCCCCGTTCGAGCAGTACGGGAATGCAAGGGTCGATCACACGGTACAGGGCCTGAAGCCCATCGCGCCGCCTGCCAACTACACCGACCTCGGCGAGGCGTTGCAACTGATTTGAAATGGCCTGCACCGTCATCCCTGTTTCGTCTGCGAGGTCACCCACGCTGAGCTCGTCAACCCGAATCAGGGCGTGGAGCAGACGGAGTCGGGTTGGATGGGCCAAGCTCTTGAAAAGGGTGCCGACCCGCTCCGCTTCAAGGGCCCCGATCAGCGGGCGCGCGGCCAGAGGCAGTTTTGGGCGGCAAGACTCCATGTGGGACCCTTTCGGATTTGTGAAAAGCGATGAACCGCGCTTGACTATTACACGGCATGGTGTAATAGTCAAGATGTCGCTGGCCTGATTGACCCGCATCCGCGCATCCATGAAACACCGCCAAGCCATCTCGATCCTGCTCACCTTCTTGTTGGCCGTGGGAGCTGGCCTCGGCCCGCGGTTTCTCTGCGTTTGTGCTGATGGGACAGCAACCACCCAGTTTGGCGACCAATTCTGCTGCGACGGGCCGGGTGAAGCCCCGTGCCCGATTCCCTCAGAGGACGGCGAAGACGCGAGTCACAGCGTTGCCTGCTCGGACGGCCGATGCCAGTCCACCGAGGTGGAATCCGAGTCGATCGTCGCCGTTGATCGCCTTGAGAAAGATACGGACAAAGACTGGTCCTTCGATGGACCAGACGATCCGACCTTCCCTTGGTTCGAGTTCCTCACTAACGGATCGGCAAGTACGACTTTCATCCCGCGACCTCCAGTGCCGTTGGATGTCGGGACATCTGGTTGCCATCTTCGCAGCGTGATTCTGCTCGTTTAGGACGACCTGGGATTCTGCGCAGTACATGTACTGCGTCCGTCTTTCCCAGAGGCTCGGTGTGCGCCGGGCAACGTCTCTATCCGAGTGGAACACATGAGATTTACTGAACCAAAGCTGTTTTGCTGCCTGGGCGTCTCCATCCTTTTGGGCGGCTGCGCGCCGTCACCATTCGACTTCGAGCCCCCCGCCGCAAGGCCTCTCTTGCGCGACACGCCTCGTTACGAAGCACCGGAGGACCCTGATCGAGTCGGACCAGGATCGGATGTAGTCACCATCGGTGAGCAGTTGACCCTCCGCCAAGCTCTCGCGGCTGCGCTCGTACGCAACCCGCGACTTCGATCGCTTGCCTGGGAGCCGAGGATTGCGGAAGCGCGTCGTCTGCAAGCTGGGCTCTCCCCCAATCCAAGCGTCGGAATTGAGGTCGAAGACTTCGCGGGCTCTGGAAGCTTGAGTGGCTTTGATTCTGCCGAGACCACCATAGCCTTTAGCCAGCTTCTTGAGCTTGGCGGGAAGCGAGACCGCCGCGTGCGGGTCGCCGAGGGGCAGTGGGTTGTTGCTGCTCTCGACTACGAAGCACAGCGGCTGGCCGTGCTCACCGACACCGCGTCCCGCTTCGTGCGGGTGCTGGAGCTCCAGCAGCGTGTTGAGTTCGCCGTTCGCGCGCAAGCACTCGCAGAGGAGAACCGGCGCGTCATCGATCGGCGGGTGCAGGCTGGAGATGTTTCACCCATCGACGAGATCAAGGCCCGGCTCGAAAGCGAATCCACCCGCATCGCCGCAGATCGACTCAGCCGGGAACTTGAGGCCGCGAGGCGTGAACTCAGTGCGATGTGGGATGCAACCGACCCCGGCTTTGACACGGCCATCGGATCGCTGGATGACCTGATGCCTGTGCCGTTGCTCGATGCCCTGACGGATCTCGTTGAGCACCATCCGGAAGTTCAGCGTTGGATTGCAGAGACCGAGCGACGATCATCGGTGGTCGCTCTCGAACGGGCTCAAGCCGTCTCCGACGTGACGGCTGGTGCTGGCATTCGGTATGCCGAAGAGAGCGAAGATGTCGGTCTCGTCGTGGCCGTGTCCGTGCCATTGGCAATCTTCGATCGCAATCAGGGAGGAATACTGGCCGCCCGGCTCCGAGCAGCACAAGCGATCGACGAGGGGCGGGCTTCCCGACGCGATTTGGCCACCCGACTTGTTCGGGCACACGCCCGATTGACCGCCGCGTATCACGAGGCCCAGGCGATTGATGCCGCCCTACTCCCCGCGGCGAAGGACGCATACGACGCGACGCGTCGGGCCTACGACGAAGGCAAGCTCCCGTACCTCGATGTCCTCGATGCGCAGCGCACCCTTTTCGATACTGAAACCCAAAGGCTCGAAGCTCTCGCCGAATACCACGCCGCGAAGGTGCAGGTCGAGGGGCTCATCTCAGAGCCGCTGAACACCCATTCGCTCCGCGAACATTCTGATCACCCCAATCAAGGAAACACACCGTGAAACCATCACACGGCGTCATTTCACTCGTTTGCCTGTTCACAACGGCGCTCCTGCTTGGCGGGTGCGATCGCGAACAGGAAGCATCATCGGCGTCCAACGGATCACGCGCATCTGATGTGACTCAAGTCGCGCACTCGCACGAGAACGGCGAGACTTGCTTTGTGTGTGACGCTACGAAACGCGACGCCGGTCGCTTGTGGTGTACCGAGCATGCCCGTTACGAGGACCGGTGTTGGATCTGTCAGCCGCAGCTTGAGGATTCGTCCCGGCCGTATTGCGACGAGCACTATCTGTATGAGGACGAATGCCATCTCTGCAACCCGGCACTCGATGCCTCGGAGAACGCAGCCGACGAGTCGTCTGGCGGGCTCCATGGACACAGCGCTGACGAGGCCTGCTTCATCTGTGATCCGGCCAAGCGTGATGAGGGCCGCTTGTGGTGCAGCGAGCACGCTCGTTATGAAGACCGGTGCTGGATCTGCCAGCCACAGTTGGAAGACGCGGACCGGGCGTATTGCGAGGAGCACTTCCTTTACGAAGACGAGTGCCACCTGTGCAATCCCGCTCTGCTGGGAGACGCCTCGGCGACGCCCTCCCGCGATGGTGCCCCCTCTCTCTTCTGTCATGAGCACGGGGTCGATGAGATCGAGTGCGGAATCTGCCAGCCTCAGCTCGCTGGGACGCTTGAGGCTGGCGAGTCGCTGCTCGTCCGCATGCCCTCCGCGAGATCGGCAGAGCTTGCCGGGCTGACGCTTGAGCAACCGAATCGTGGCGATGCTTCAGCGTCGATCAGCTTGTTGGGCGAGGTCCGCTACAACGGGAACAGATTGGCAAAGCTCACACCGTTGGCCCCCGGTGTGATCACTGATATCCGTGTCGATGTTGGCGACCAGGTTGAAGAAGGGCAAATTCTCGCGGTCATCAACTCCGTGGCGGTGGCACAAGCGAAGTCCGCGTACCTGTCCAAGATCGCAGAGGTCGAAGCGAGAACCACCGTGTTCGAGCGTGAGCAGAAGCTCGTCAACGAGAACATTGCTGCACGCCGGGACTTCCAGGATGCCCAGGCAGCGCTCAAGCTCGCTGAGCTGGAAGTGCGTCGCACGCATCAGCAGCTCATCAATCTCGGCTTCACTGAATCGGAAGTCGCGGATATTGCGGCGGAGCAGTCGTCATCCTCGGACCTTTACGTCAGGGCACCCTTCGCTGGCAGCGTCGTCGAGCGGACCGCGGTTCTTGGCGAGGCAGCGGATTCAGAGGGCTCGCTCTTCGAGATCGCTGATTTGTCGACGATGTGGATCGAGCTCGCGGTCCCGGAAGAGCAGGCGTTTCAGATCGAGCGCGGCGGGGAGATCGTCGCGAGCGTCCGGGCTCTGCCCGAGCTGGAGATCCCCGGACAGATCACATGGATCAGCCCGCGTATCGATGAACGAACCCGGATGGTACGGGCCCGCGCGATGGTTCAGAATGATCGTGGCATCCTTCGCCATGGCATGTTCACTGAGGTCTCCGCAATGATCGGCGGCACCTCGAACTCGCTGCTTGTGCCGGGTGAAGCGGTACACGAGATCGATGGCACATCGTTCGTGTTTGTGCGGCAGGAACCGGATCTGTTCGCGGTTCGGCGTGTTGATGTCGGGCCGCGCACGGCTTCCGGCACGATCGCCATTCTGGCGGGCCTCACAGAGACTGAGTCCGTCGTGACCGGCGGCAGCTTCACCATGAAGACCGAGTTCCTCAAGTCTCGCCTCGGTGCGGGATGTGTCGACGACTGATCCGGAGCCACCATGCTGACCCGTCTTATCGAGATGTCGCTCAGGAACAGAGTGCTTGTCATTCTGCTGTTCGCGATCGCGTGCGCCGCCGGTGTGTACCGGATGATCCAGCTTCCGATCGACGCGTTTCCAGACACCACGCCGATCCAAGTGCAGATCAACACCGTGGCCCCCGCGCTCAGCCCGGAAGAAATCGAGCAGCAGATCACCCTTCCTGTCGAACTCTCGATCGGCGGGCTGCCCGGGCTCCAGAACGTGCGGTCCGTCTCAAAGTTCGGTTTCTCACAGGTCGTGGCGACCTTCGATGACGACATCCGCATTATCGACGCGCGGCAGTACATTACCGAACGGCTCTCGGCAGTCGAACTGCCAGATGATGTCGGAAGGCCGGAGCTCGGCCCGATCGCGACCGGTCTCGGTGAGGTCTTTCACTACGTCATCCGGTCGGAGACCGGCGAACACTCTATCGAAGAACTCCGGACCATCCACGATTGGGTGATCAAGCCCGAGCTTCGCAAGGTCCCGGGTGTGGCCGAGGTCAATTCGTGGGGTGGCTTGGAGCGGCAGTATCACGTCGTCGTCAAGCCTGAAGCACTGATCAAGTTTGGCTTCACGCTTGAGGATGTGCTGGATGCGCTGCGCCGCAACAACGCCAACGTCGGCGGCGGGCAGATCGTGACCTCCGGTGAAGCGAGGGTGGTGCGGGGGCTGGCGCGTGTTGCGACGATCGGTGAGATCGAGAACATCGTGGTTGCTTCCAGCGACGGCACGCCGGTGCGGATTCAGGATGTCGCGGAGGTTGAAATCGGCAGCGAGATCCGCCGCGGCGCGGTCTCGGCGTACGGCGAGGGCGAGGTCGTCCTCGGCCTGGCCTTCATGCTAATGGGCGAGAACAGTCGTGTGGTGACGGAGGAACTCCGCGAACGCCTTGAATCCCTCGCGCCGTCGCTGCCGCCCGATGTCGTCGTGGATGTTGTGTACGACCGGACCCTGCTGGTCGAGCAGGTCATCAAGACGGTCGAGCACAACCTCGTGATCGGTGCCGTGTTGGTGATTGTTGTGTTGCTCATCATTCTGGGCAACATCCGAGCCGGGCTGCTCGTAGCGGTCGCCATCCCGATTTCAATGCTGTTCGCCGTGCAGGGCATGTATGAGTTCGCGATCGCAGCGAGCTTGCTCAGCCTCGGTGCGATCGACTTTGGCATCCTTGTCGATGGCTCGGTGGTCATGACGGAAGCGAACCTCCGCTCGCTGAAGGAACGCCAGCGAGAGCTTGGCCGGAAACTCTCGCCTTCCGAGCGGCTCGAATCGATCGCGAAATCTAGTGCGCGCGTGGTGCGACCTATCGTGTTCGGGATGGGCATCATCACGCTCGTCTTTGCCCCCGTGCTGACGCTTGAAGGCATCGAGGGGAAGATGTTCCGGCCGATGGCGTGGACGTTCATCTTCGCGCTCCTGGGAGCCCTGCTGGTCGCGGTGTTTCTGTCACCCGTTCTGTCGTACTACTTCCTTCCGCGTCGCGCGAAACCCAAGGACGCCATTCTGTTGAGGGGATTGGCCGGTGCATACGGCTGGGCCGTCGGCGGAGCGATTCGACTCCGGTGGGTCGTGATGCTGCTGGCCGTGGCTCTACTTGGTGTCGCGGGCTACCGGAGCACGCAGATGGGCGGCGAGTTCATCCCGCGGCTGAGCGAGGGCTCGATGGTCCTGAACACCATCCGCCTCGCCGGCGTCTCGATCGATGAGTCCGTGCGGTACAACACACGGATCGAGGAGGTCCTGCTCGATGAGTTCCCGGATGAGATTGAGCACATCTGGAGCCGCATCGGGACCGCCGAGGTGGCGACCGATCCGATGGGGATCGAGCTAACAGACATCTTCTTGACGCTCAAGCCGCGTGCAGAGTGGACGAGCGCGGACACGCAGGCGGGGCTCGTGATCGAGATGGAGAAGACCATCTCACAGTTCCCTGGTGTCAATATGGTGTTCACGCAGCCGATCGAGATGCGTATGAACGAGATGGTTTCGGGCATCCGATCTGATATCGGGATCAAGATCTTCGGCGACGATTTCGACGAGCTGCTCCGGATCGCCGACGAAATCCAGCGCGTGCTTCTAGACATCCCAGGAGCATCAGACATCTCGGTCGACCAGATCACGGGGCAGCCATCGCTGTCAGTCTCTGTCGACCAGTCCCGGGTTGCCCGGTACGGCGTTGCCGCCAGCGAGGTGTTAGACTTCGTTGAGGCGATCGGTGGGATCCGCGTCGGCGAGGTGTTTGAGGGCCAGCGTGTCTTCCCGCTGGTCGTCAGACTTCCGCAGACATTCAGGGAAGATGTACAAGCGGTGTCATCAGTACGCATTCCGACCGAAGGGGGCGTCGCGGTGCCACTTTCGTCGATGGCCTCGGTCGATCTCTCGGAAGGATCGGCCACGATCAACCGCGAGTGGAGCAGAAGACTCATCCGTGTGCAATCGAATGTCAGTGGCAGAGACCCCGCGTCGTTTGTCAGTGAAGCAAGGGCAGCCATTGATGAACGAGTCACGTTACCCGAGGGTTACGTGCTTGAGTGGGGCGGACAGTTTGAGAACTTGGAACGCGCCAGGACTCGCTTGGTCATCGTTGTGCCCGCGGTCCTACTCATGGTGTTCTTTCTGCTGTATTTCAGCCTGAAAAACCTGCGGGATGTTGTCATTATCTACACCTGCATCCCTTTTGCTGCTGTCGGTGCGATCTTCGCGTTGTGGTGGCGAGATATCCCATTCAGCGTCAGCGCCGCCGTCGGGTTTATCGCTCTCACGGGCATCGCCGTGCTCAACGGGCAGATCCTCATCACCGCGATCCGCGACACACTCAACACAGGCCAGCAGAGCAAGGATGCGATCATCGCGGCATCGAAGACCCGCCTCCAACCGGTGCTCGCAACAGCAATCACCGATATAGCTGGATTCATACCGATGGCGATCGCAACAGGTGTCGGTAGCGAGATCCAGCGCCCCTTGGCGACGGTGGTCATCGGCGGCATGATCACCTCGACGATCCTCACACTGTTCGTGCTTCCGGTTATCGCATCGGTATTCATGAAGCGAAGCCCGCAGGATGCTGACGCGGAACGTGATCAATGAGCGGGTGCGACTGCGCAGAGAGTGCCGTTGGGCTCGAACAGCGAACACTCATGACGCTATTGACGATTAACGGCGTGATGTTCGTCGCCGAGGTCGTCGTTGGATGGATCGCGGAGTCCACCGCGCTGCTGGCCGACTCGCTCGATATGCTGGCCGATGCCACTGTGTACGGCATCGCGTTGTACGCTGCGAGCCGGTCTGGAGGCACACAGCGGACCGCAGCGCGAGTGAGCGGCGTACTTCAGATCGTATTGGGTCTCGGCGTTCTGGTCGAGGTCATTCGGCGGGCGGTGTTTGGCAGCGAGCCCACGAGTCATCTGATGATCGGAGCCGGGACCGTTGCTCTTGCTGCAAACCTCGTCTGTCTGCGGCTCATCGCGAAGCACCGCGACGGCGGCGCGCACATGCGTGCGTCCTGGATCTTCTCCAAGAATGATGTGATCGCAAACACGGGTGTCATCGTGGCGGGGCTTCTCGTGATGGTTTCGGGTAGCCGCGTCCCTGATCTTGTGGTTGGCTCGATTGTCGTCATGGTCGTGGTGCGTGGAGGCGTCCAGATCCTGGCGGACTCAAGGAGAACCGAGGGTGGTCGAAACTAATTGTATTTGAATAGTTCGGGCAATGTCGGCGTTGTCCATCAGGCGATCCGGGGTCTCTAAGGAGGATCCTCCCCGATAAATTCGTCTGATCTCAAGCCACGCTCGACTGGATCCGAGGTATAGTACCACCGTGAGTAATCGTCCACTCGCCATTCTGCTTATCGCGATCATCGCGTTCCATGCCCTCGCCGGCGGCGCTGGCGGCATGGCTGTGCTGTGCCTCGGTGGGGGGCACGAGCATGCACCCGCGGAGACCGAGCACTGCGAGTCGGCCTGCGGACATGACAGCTCGTGGCCGCTGCCCGTTCCCGCGGGTGAGCACGAGCATGACTGCGGCTGTACCGATGTCGAAATCACGACCGCGGAACTTTTGACGCTTCCCCGTGGCGATGGTGGGAGTGATGTGCCGCCCGCGATCGTCATGTCTCCCTCGTGGGGCGTCATCCTGGCGGAGACCGGCCTTGGTCGCCGCGGCCCGCCGATGCCGCCGCCTTGGTTTGACCCCGGCGGGGCCCACAGGCTCGCGATCGTCGCGAGCGTTCGCCTGACCATCTGATTTCTGTCTGTTCATTCGCGCGTGCCGCGGCGGCGTTGTCCGTTGCGGTGGTCATCGCTTTGGACCCAGACAGGAATCACAAGCTATGGACAACCTGAAACGCCCGCCTCGAACGCGGGTCATGCTGCCAGGTCTCGGCTCGGCGGTCGCCCTAATCGTGCTGGCGGGCTGCCAGTCGTATGAACGGGTGCCGCTTGAGCTTGCCGAACATCGGGCAGAGCTCGATGCACGGCTCGTTGCAACTGAACCCATCTCGAATTTCGTTGAGCGGCTCTCCGAGGCCGGCAACCAGGTGCCGGAGCGGTTCGACCCGAACGACGGGCTCTCGCCCGCAGAGGGCGAGGTGCTCGCGCTGTTCTACAACCCCGACCTCCGGCTGGCTCGGCTTGATGCCGGTGTCGCGCTCGCAACCTTCGACACTGCGGGGCTGTGGGACGATCCGCAGTTCGGCTTCGATGGCGAAGAGGTCCTCTCGGGACCGTTCAACTACGGGCTCACGCTTAGCCTGACGATCCCGATTTCGGGTCGGCTCGGCGTCGAGAAGGATCGGGCCGGGGCGGCGTACGAGGCCGAGCTGCGGCGAATCGTCGATGCAGAGTGGAGCACGCGGGCCGCGGTTCGCTCGGCCTGGGCGTCGTGGTCTGTGGCGTCCGAGCGGCTCCTATTGCTGCGTGAGGTGATCGGTCAGGTCGAGCGGATCTCCGCCATTACCGACCAGCTGGAGACGGCGGGAGAACTCACGCGGGTCGAGGCTCGGCTCCTGCGGGCCGAGTTGGTCGAGACCCGGGCGGATGTCGCCGAGGCGGTGCTCGCAGAGGCCCGGGCCCGGGTCGAACTTCTCGGTTTGATGGGGCTTCCGCCGGACGCTCCGGTGGAGTTGCTGCCGGCGATTCCGCCCGCGTCGATCGCTGAGACCACCGGTGCGAACGAGCGACTCATCGAGGCGAACACCACCCTTGCGGTGCGCCGCGCCGAGTATCAGGTCGCCGAGGAGACGCTCCGCCTGGAAGTCCGCAAGCAGTATCCGGACATCACGATCGGCACGGGCTACGGGAGCGAAGACAACGACGACCGACTTCTGCTTGGTGTGTCGATACCCATACCCATCCTCAACGCCAACCGGGCGGGCATCGCGGAAGCGAAGGCTCGCCGCGATGTGGCTCGGGCCGCGGCGGAGACGACCTTCGAGCGTCTGACCCGCGACCTCGCGATGGCCCGTGCAGCGTACGACGCCTCGCGAACGCAGCGAGATGCGTTCGAGCGTGATCTTGTGCCGATGCTCGACGAGCAGGCATCCGAAGTCGAGCAACTGATCGATCTTGGCGAGGTGAACACGCTGCTCTTGCTCGAAACTGTCACGCGACGGTTCGAGGCCAAGAGCCGCCTGCTCGATCTGCGTCTGGCCGAGACCGACGCGGCGATCGAGATCACGCGCCTGCTCGGTCCGGACGAGCCGGAAATGCCGGCTCCTGTCGAGCCCGCGACCGACAAAGACACCACAACAGCAAACACACCACATACCGCGGCGCGAGGCGATACGCCCGCCGAGGAGGCATCCCGATGAACATCATGGAACGGGCGATCGCGATCGCCCTCGCGGCAGTTCTACCGCTGACGCTGGCCGCCTGCAACAGCGCAACGGATCAACGGCAGCATGCGACCACAAACAGCCAAAGGTCAGTGAGCATTGCTCCTAATAATCGAGAAACAACCATGTTAATCACCTTACTCGGATTCGACGGCTGCCCGCTCACGCCGATTATGAACGAGCGGCTTGAACAGGCGATCAGCATACTCGGACAAGACGTGGATCTTGTCCAGATCGACCAGCAATCTTTAGCTACATCAGACATCCGCCGCGGGTATCCCGCTCCAACGGTACTCGTGAATGGATCTGATCTATTCGGCATGGAGGCACCGACGATGCCTTCGATGGGCTGCCGTATGTACGAAGGACCCGATGGCGTACCTTCGGTGAGCGAACTCGTCACTCGCCTCCAAGTCGCATGCGCACACATCGCGGATGGCGAAGGGGGTGAGGGATGATCCGGACCTTGATTTTCATCCTTGTGTTCTCGATCGCCACTGTGTTCCTTGTGTCCTGCGATCGATCAGATTCCAACGAGCAACGTATTGCTGAGCACGGCGATGGCGACGGGCATGACCACGCCTCAGAGGCCGAGACCAAGGCAACCGGGTCCGACCGTGTTGCCATCCCGGCCGCGGTTCGGTCGAACCTCGGCATCAGCTTCGTCAAGGTCGAGCGCCGGCGGGTCGAGCAGACTCTCCGCGTGCCGGGTCGGTTCGAGTACCTGCCCACGGCGCGACGCGAGTACCGGACCGCCGTCCCCGGTCGTGTTGAGCTGCTCGTCGAGCAGTTTGACCGGGTCCAAGCGGGCCAACCGCTCTACCGGCTCGATTCGCCGGCGTGGCGGGAGATGCAGCAGCAACTGGCCGACGCCGAGTCACAGATCGAGCGGCTGGGTGCACGTCTTGAGACCTTTGAGCCGCTGCTCGCAGCGCACCAGCAGCACGAGGACAGCCTCCACGAGAGTGTCGCAGTCTGGAACGAGCGGGTCGAACAGTTGCAGTCGGTCCGTGAGGCGGGCGGCGGTCGCGTCGATGAGCTCGCCCAAGCCCGGGCAGCACTCGCGAGCACTCGCGCTGACCTTGCCAACGTGATGGAGAAGAAGGCGGAACTCGGAGCGAACCGGCAGCAGACCGTTGCTGATCTTCGTGCGGCCCGGTCACGCCTGGACTATCTGCTCGACGCCGCCTCCTCCGTCGTTTCCCGTTCGAGGGACGAACTCGCCCGAACCGTCGAGACGCCTCATGGGACCGAGCCTGTTTGGGCCACGATCGCCGCAATCGAGGTCACTGCGTCTGAAGCCGGCGTCGTGGAGATGTTGGGCCTGACCAACGGCTCGTGGGCGGACGAGAAGACACCCGTCGTCACCGTCGTGCAGCCCGATCGGCTCCGTTTCCGTGCGTCCGGGCTCCAAAGCGACCTGGGTGTGCTGCGGGACGGGCTCTCGGCTCGGATCGTCCCGCCGACGCCGACCGCCGCGGGACGCGCCGTGCCTCTGACCGCGACGATGGACGGCACCATCTCGCTCGGGCTGGCAGGCGACCCAAACGACCGCACGCTCGAACTGTTCGTCGTACCCGATGAACTCAAGCCCTGGGCCCGACCGGGCGTCTCGGCTCAGCTCGAGATCGTGACCGACTCGACGGCTTCGCCCGAACTCGCCATTCCGCTCGCCGCCGTGCAGCGTGATGGGCTCTCACCCGTCATCTTCCGTCGCAACCCGAGCAACCCGAACGAGGCGATCCGCATGGAGGCCGACCTCGGTCTCGACGATGGGCGTTGGGTCGCCCTGCTCAGCGGTCTTCGTGACGGCGACGAGGTCGTCCTCGACGGTGCTTTTCAGCTCATGCTCGCCACTAGCGGTTCGATCCAGAAGGGTGGCCACTTCCACTCCGATGGCACATTCCACGAAGGGGAGGATTGAGCCATGTTGAAAGCCGTCATTCGTTTCTCACTCCGTTATTCAACGCTCGTGCTCATCGCGGCGATCATGATCGTCGGCTACGCCGGCTATCGCTTGCCGAGGATGAGCGTTGATGTGTTCCCCGAACTCAACGCGCCGACCGTCACGATCATGGCCGAGTCCGGAGGGCTCGCCGCCGACGAGGTCGAGCAGTATGTCACTTTCCCTATTGAGACTGCCGTCAACGGTATGACGGGTGTCCGCCGTGTCCGAAGCGCGAGTGCGATCGGACTCGGTATCGTCTGGGTGGACCTCGAATGGGGTACTGACCTCTACGATGCCCGTCAACTCGTCTCTGAGCGGCTCGTCACCGCTCGCGAAAACCTTCCCGATGAGGTCGAGCCATTCATCACGCCGATTACGTCTATCGCGGGCGAGATCATGCTGATCTCCCTGTCGTCGCCCGACGGCTCGGCCAACCCCATGCAACTCCGCTCCTACGGCGAGTTCGAGCTGCGTAACAAAATCCTCGCGGTGCCCGGTGTCGCCCAAGTCGTCGCGATCGGCGGCGAGCTACCAGAGTATCAGGTCAACGTCGATCAGGAGCGGCTGAGGCTCTACGACCTGACCATCACGGATGTGGTCGAGGCCGCGGGCGGCGCGCACAGCACCGCGAGCGGCGGCTACTTGGTGAATGTGGACAACTTCGAGATCCCGATCCGTCAGCAGAGCCGGGTGACGCGCCCGGAGGACATCGCCAACACGATCATCAAGTATCACGAGGGCGTGCCCGTGACGATCGGTCAGGTTGCCGAGGTTATCCTCGGGCCGGCGATCAAGCGGGGCACGGCTTCTGAGGGGGGCGAACCCGCTGTCGTGCTGTCTATCCAGAAGTCACCGGGCACGAACACGCTCGCCCTGACCGACAGTCTTGATGCGCTCTTTGATCAGATCGAGCCGACACTGCCCGAGGGCGTCGTGCTCAACCGAGATGTCGTCCGACAGTCGCACTTCATCGACCGGGCGGTCCACAATGTGACCAAGGTGCTCGGCGAGGCGGTCATCATCGTGCTCGTCGTGCTCGTTCTGTTTCTGATGAATCTGCGGACAACGCTCATCACACTTACCGCAATCCCGATCTCACTGGCCGTTGGCCTCTTGATGATGGATGCGTTGAATCTCGGGCTGAATGTCATGACTCTCGGAGGGCTCACTGTGGCGATCGGCGTGCTCGTCGACGACGCAATCATCGATGTTGAGAATGTTTTCCGCCGCTTGAAGCAGAACCGGGCCTTCCCCGAGGCGGATCGGCGTCCGTTTACTGAGGTCATCTTCGACGCCAGCAACGAAATCCGACCGGCGATGGTCTTCGCGACGGTCATCATCGTCATGGTGTTCGTGCCGCTTCTCTTCCTGCAGGGGCTCGAAGGCCGGTTTTTCCAGCCCTTGGCACTTACTTACATGATCTCGATCCTTGCGTCGCTGGTCGTGGCCCTGACGGTCGTGCCCGCGATGTGCCGGTTCCTTCTCAAGGGCAAACTCGGAGGCAAGCACGAGGACCGAGACGGATTCCTGGTCCGCCTTCTGAAAAGGGCGTACGAGCCTTCACTCCGAGCGGCCATTCGGTACCGGGCGTGGGTGCTCGGCACCGCCGGTGCCGTGACCGCCGGCGCACTCCTGCTCGCGAGCACGTTCGGCAGCTCGTTCCTTCCGTCGTTCAATGAGGGCACGTTCACGGTCTTTCTGCTTGCTCCTCCCGGCACTTCGATCGTCGAGAGCGATCGGCTCGCGACGGAGGTCGAGAAGCAACTCGTCCAGATTGACGGGGTCCGTTCCGTCTCCCGGCGTACCGGCCGGGCCGAACGTGACGAGCACGCCGAGCCGGTCAGTAACTCCGAGATCGAAGTCACCGTTGATGCGGGGAGCGACAGATTCGAGGTGCGAGAACAGATCGACCGCATCCTCGGGGCCGTGCCGGGGATCACCACGATGGTTGGCCAACCCATCGAGCACCGGCTCAGCCATGTGCTGTCGGGCACGCCCGCGGCGATCGCCATCAATGTCTTCGGTGAAAATCTGACCGAGCTTCGTGATGTCGCCAAGGCGATTGAGGCCGAACTCCAAGGCCTGCCCGGCGCTCGCGATGTCAACGCCAACCGAGAAGTATTGATCACTTCTTTGCCAATCCGCTACCGCCATGCGGAACTCGCGGCGGTCGGTCTCAGCCCCGCCGACGCCGCAGAGCAAGTCCGCGAAGCCCTCTATGGTGAGGTTGTGGACACCGTCAACCAAGGTGTTCGGCAGTACGACCTCGTCGTTCGGCTCGCACCTGAGGAACGTGAGTCGTTCCGGCAGGTCCGAGACCTGCTTCTCCGTGGCCGGGGAGGGGCCACCGTTCGTTTGAGCGATGTCGCTGATATCGGTCCGGAACGATCAAGCAATCTGATCACTCGCGAGAACGCTCAACGGAAAGCCGTGGTGTCGCTCAATGTGGCCGAGGGGTCCAATCTGGGCGACCTTGTCGCCCAGGTGCAGGAGCGTGTCGATCCCATTGTCCAGCGGGCTGGCATGACCGTGTCCTACGGAGGTCAGTTTGAAGCGCAGCAGTCCGCGTCACGGACGATCCTCGTCGCGGGCATTGCCGTCGCACTCATCATGCTCATGCTGCTCCAGATCTCCACTGGGTCGATGCGGGCGGCGGTGCTCGTCATGCTCAACATGCCCCTCGCGTTGATCGGCGGCATCGCCGCGATCTACATCAGCGAGGGGGGCGGCCCGATCGCAAACACGCTCGCCCTCGTCGGCATCGGGGGCCCGTATATCCCGCCGGTGATCTCCATCGCCAGCCTTGTTGGTTTCATAACCCTCTTCGGCATCGCGGTCCGTAATGGCATCCTGCTCATCAACCACTACAACCATCTGATGCAGCACGAAGGTGTGCCGCTCGGAGAAGCCATTGTTCAGGGGTCGATGGAACGGCTTGTGCCGATCCTGATGACCGCGATCTCAGCGGCGCTCGGGCTTGTCCCTCTGGCGCTCGCCGCGGGAGAACCGGGCAGCGAACTGCTCGCGCCCCTCGCCATCGTCACCCTCGGGGGTCTGTTGACCTCCACATTCCTGAACCTGATCGTTGTTCCGGCGGGGTACTCGCTCGTTTTTGGGCACAAGCCTGAGCGTCGTCCCGCTGATCACCCATCTGTGCTCACGCGTCTCGTGGGCATATTCCGCCGACCCAAGACCATCACCTCGAAGGAGTCCTGATCATGAACGACCTTTTCAAGATTCTCGCCGCCGCCAGCACGACCGTCGCGCTTTCGATCTCGTTACCCGGCTGCGGGGAGTCCTCAGAATCAAAGTCCGCCGAGACACACACCGCGGACGACGGTCATGATCACGCTGGTGACGGCGACGACCATGAGGGGCACGACCACGCCGAGGGTGAACACGACGATCATGACCACGGTGAGATGCGGTCTCTCGGTAGCGTGACGATCGCCGGAACGAAGCTGGCGGTCTCAGTGTCCAGCGACATCCGACCATCATCGGAGGTGCACCTCGATCTCGAAGTCGAATCCGGGCCGATCCCCGCCACCGTGCGTTTCTGGATCGGCGATGAGGCCGGGACGGGCGCGCTGAAATCGAAGGCGGACGCCCACGACGACCATTTCCACGGCCAGACCGAATCGCCCTCGACGATGGACGGTGCGAGTCTCTGGATCGAGATCGAGTCCGTCAACGGAAATCGCACTGTCGGCTCGATGCCTCTTGAGGGATAAGCCATGATCGATGTGACCGCAAACGTCCATGCCGAAGCAACCGCAACTGAAGCATGGGAACTGATCTCGGACTTCGAGGGCGAATGGGAGCCATCGAACCCCGAGCACAAGGGCACCGAGGTACTGACCGAGCCCAAACAGCCCCTCCGTGATGGCCTGCGCTGGTGGCAACGCGAAGGTGTCGGTCCCTTGACCGGCGAACTCACCGCGACGGTGCACGACACGCGGCCGGGTCGTGCGTTCTCTTGGACCGGCGAGGCTATCTACAAGCCGTTTGGAATGTGTGTCAGGGTCAAGGAAGGCGGCGACTTTCGGATCGAGCCCGAGGGCGACGGTGTACGGCTCGTCCATCGCGTATGGGGCGAGTTCCCGAAAGGCCTCGTAGGCTGGGTGATCGAGCGCGTCATCGGCACACTACTCCGATTCAGGTCGGCCGCCTACCGCCACACGCTCGTCGAGCTCGAGTACTTCGCTGGGCGACTGGAGGGAAGCATCGCCCGCGGTGAGCGCCGATGACACAGACGAACCACCACAATCACGGTGCTGATATTGGATCGAAACGGCTGGGTATCGCCGTCGCCATTAATCTGCTGCTCACTGCGGCCCAGGTCATCGGGGGCGTGCTCTCCGGGAGCCTTTCGCTGATCGCGGACGCGCTGCATAACTTCAGCGATGCAGCCGGACTGCTCCTTGCCCTGATTGCTCGGCGTATTTCCAGGCGTCCCGCGGATGAGCAACGCACCTTCGGCTACGGGCGAGCCGAGGTGGTCGGCGGCCTGATTAACCTCACCTCCATCATGGTCATCGCGGGCTATCTGCTCATTGAGGCCATCAACCGCACCTTCGACCGTCCCGAGATCGACGGCTGGATGGTCGTCATCATCGCCTGCATTGCACTGGTTGTCGATGCCGCGACGGCCGTTCTGACCTACACGATGTCGAAGGAGAGCGTGAACATCAAGGCGGCGTTCCTTCACAACGTCGCGGACGCTCTCGCCTCGGTGGCGGTCATTATCACCGGCACCCTGATCATCCTGTTCGACTGGTACTGGACCGACATCGTTGCGACCATCGGAATCTCGGTCTACATCGTGTGGATCTCGTGGTCGCCTATGAAGCGGTGTATCCGGATTCTGATGCAGAGCACCCCGGACGAACTCGCACTCGACGCAATCGCATCGACCATCCGCGAGGTTGAGGGTGTCCAGGACGTCGGCCATCTCCATGTCTGGCCAATTGACGAACATGCCGTCTCCCTTGAAGCTCAGATCGCGATCCGCGACGAGTCCCCTCTCACCGCGACTTCCGATATCATCGAGCGTGTTCGTCGATCGCTCGGGAGCGACCACGGCATCAAGCATGTGACGATCGAGCCCATTCCCGTATCTATGTTCAGTTCTGGATTAGTGACTGATCACTCACCTAACAAGCCGGCGGGTAGCGGAAGCTAAGGCTGAAGTGAGGCTGTTGCCCCAGCAGGTCAGCCCTGTCCGAATTCGCGGCCGACATTGACGCTGTCGATAACTGCTTCAAGCTGACACTCGACAGCCGCACTTCAAATCCGTGCACTCGGCGAAATGAGTGCAATGATGTAAGATAGTGTTGTGCGTCGTGACGGTTCACGACGCCATCGATGCTTAATGCTACGTCAGTCTCGACCAGATGCTGCGACAGCAACCCAGGCCGGCATTAGATGGTTGGCGATGACAGGGCGTGCCTCGCGAGTGAGCCGCCACGTCTGCCCGGTCCGCCGTTCGATGAGCCCGGCTCGATCAAGCAGTCCGGTGATCAGCTTCCACCCCGGCCGCCCCTCCGGCGTGACCTTGCACGGGTGTCCCCATGGGAGTCGGCCAAAGTGCCGATCGGAGATCACCCAGGTCCACCGACTCTCCCGAAGCGTGACGAGTAACGCGAGGTCGAACGCCAATGCGATCGCCGGCTCACGCTCAACGGGATCCCACCGCCGATCGATCGCTTCACGCTCGTACGCCGGTGCGATGTCCTCGTAGAACACGCTCACCTTGTTGAGGATGATCAACGGCGGCCGGTACAGCTTGTCATCGAGAATGCTGACGCCGGGGTCGAACACCTCGGCAATGCCTTCAGCATCGAGCATCGCCATGAACTTGGCGGCCTCATCCTCGGTGATCTCCTGCACCGGGGCGTGCTTCCGGCGGCTCGGCACAACTCGATCCCGTGGAGGCTTTGACTTGGTCTTCACCGGCTTCCGTTGCGGAGGCTCGGGGTCACCCATGAGCCGGACGAGTCGCTCGCACGCACCGTGGCTGTTCAGGATGAGTTGTTGCACCTTGACATGCCGCTGTCGCCAAAGCGACGCCCGCTTGGCAAGCTCGGCCCGGAAGGTCGGGCCGCCGCTGTTCCATAAATCGATGAATCGACTGGCGACCGCCCCGTGTGCGTCCACTGTGGTCTGCACGAGCAGGGCATCGAGCGACACCAGCCATGCTCTCTCAATGTCGGTGAGTTTCTCGTCCATGGGGGTCTCCGGTATGCTCGACGGCTCCGTCGTCGACGAAATTTTTTTTCTGAAGGCCGCCCCCGGCCGTTTGGTCGAGGGCGGCGAAGACATCACAGGATCCGGCCGCTTAGGCCGGGATCCTCATGCAGCTTTGGGTTGGCGACGGCAGTCATCGCAGCCCGATGGCTCGAACGGCTCCCAACAGTCGCCGCTGCAACGCTTTGGAATGTCAACGGTTACGGCATCAAGGGGGATGGGCCGCCATTTGTACGCCTGGCGGCATGGAGCGGGTCCGTTACGAGCCGCTAGGCGTACATTCCGCTGCTCGATCAGTTCTGCCGGGATCGCGAACTCGAAGTCGACCTCGTTCTCATCAAGATTCGCAACCGCGGAACTGATCAGGGTCTCCGCGACCTTGCGGAGCGAGGTCTCGCCCTCCTCCGCCAACGCCTGGAGCATGGCGGAGAGATCCTTGATAACTCCATCGGTGATCGCGGCGATGTCCTTCTCGGTCAACGCGGGCCCGCCGTTCATGCCGGCGAGCTTGTCCTCGATAACGCGGATCTGCCTGGTCGTCTCGTCGATCGCATCGTTGACGATGTCATCGTCGTCGCCGCCGAGACGACGGACCTGCGATTTCAGGCGCGCCTTCAGCTTGTCGAGGTTTGCCAGGAGTTGCTCGGCCTCGCCCGATTCGCCCCGACGCTGCTTGTCTTGCTCGCCGATCTCTTTAATGATCCGTTCGCGGAGATCAGGGAGCGAGCAGATCAACGCCTCGATTTCTTCCAAGACCGCGCGATGCAGCGGCCCCGACGCCAGCCATCTCCGACGCTGCGATCCCTTCGCAGGCATATCGATGCTCTTGTTGAGCCCGTAGTAAATCCGCCCGCGGCTTCGCTTTGCGATGAGCCGCTTGCCGGTCGTCGGCTCGACGAGGATGTCAGATAGGAGATGGGTCGTCCGGCCGTTGCGGCGTGCCGGATCCTTTATCCAGCCCGACTTGATCTTGGCGCGATGCTCGGCCTGCTCGGCCATCGCCGCGCGCCGCAGATGTTCGGGCAGATAGTCGCGGAGTTTCGGGTATGCGATCAAGTACCATGAACTCTCGGGCCGGATGCCGCGGATGCGACGACCTTGCTCGCGGGGCAGCGGCTCCGGGCGTCCTTCTGCTTGGTTGAAATAGAGAGCAGAGGAATGCCGGTTGGCATAGCCAACGCCGCAGTAGGTCTCGTTGCGCAGCATCGCATCGATGACGGTCTTGGTCCATCTTTTGCCGTTGGGCGACGGGATCTCTTCATCATTGAGGACGCGCGCAATACGTGTACCCGCGAAGCCCTGCTCGTGCCGCATCGCAAAGATTCGGATGACGACCGCCTGATGCTCCGGGTCGCCCGGGATCAGCGTGACTTTGTCCTTCTTCTCCTTCTTGAACCCCATCTTGCCCGGCTCGTACCTGAGCCGGACCTCCTTGGTCTCGGGATCCAGGTTGAGCCGCGTTCCATCCGGGAGCAAGCGGATGATACAGATCGGCTCGTCGTCTTCGGTCATATAGAGACGGTCGATGCCGTACGCCCCCTTGCTCGCATGACTGCGACGCCCCTCGCGGAGCGCCTGTTGCGACCCCCTGGCCGAGTTGTCTGCGATGCCGCGGGCGGTCTGCTGAGCGATCATCGCTTTCATCATGCGGACCATGGTGGCGTTGTTGGCATCCTCCATGAACGCGTCAGTCTCGGCGATCTCGATGCCCTCGTCCAAGAGGCGATCGGCCAGAGCCCCAAAATGGAGCGGCCCCGAACGCCCGAACCGGCTTTGGTCATAGAACAGGACGACATCGATCCGCTCGCCCGACCGCTTGCGCGCGATGATCTCGTCCATCGCCGCTTCAAGATTGGCCTTGATGCTGCCGGACTTGCCGACAAGTTGCAAGGCGTCGGCGAGCTCCATGTCGTACTCCTCCGCGAAGTACTCCATGGAGTTCATCTGATCGTCGATGGAGGTATCGGCCTGCTCCATCGTACTGCATCGCGGCATGGGGACCGCTCGTTTTCCGTTGAGTCGAGACTTCCGTTTCATGTCTCTTCCTCCTCATGTCCGCCCATTCGCCTGCGGACCATGGAGGCAAGTAGAAGTCGAAGGGCGTCGTTGCATTGCTGTTCCTCCTCCGGGTTCTGCCGTATATACGAGACGGAAACCGGAACCTGCCGCGGCGGACGGCCGCGACGACGAGAAACGATCTCGCCGCATTGGCCGCCGCCGGATTGCGTCAGGTGTGGTTCGCCCTTCTCATTTCCACAAGTCATGCAACGACTCCTCCCTCGCGCGCCAGTTTTCTTGGTATTGACGGGCGCGACCGCTCCGATTTGCAGGTTTCTCAGCTTCTGCGCTCACTCACGCGTGCCCGCCACGGCTTGGTGTCCATGGGAACAACCGGCACCACGGCCATCCGCTGACCGTGCCCGTGTGTGCCGCGCGCCTCGTCTACCGCTTCGCGGAAGCCTTCTCCGAACTCTCGCGCGTACCCGTCCTCGATCACATCGAGCATGCCATAGACGACACCCATCAAGGTTGCGATATCTGTGCTCGTCATGCCCTTGTCGAGCGTCTGGATCCGGATCCCACGCAGGTCCGCGTGTTCACAGTCCGGGGTGCCCACCGGATCCGGCGCGCTCACCGCGATGAGCAGGGTGCGAGACAACCCCGCCGTCGCCGCCTCGCAGTTGCTCGCGAGCAGCCTGATCTTCCTCGCCATCCCATCCGGGCCGTTGAACGTGTGCGTTGTTGTCATCGCCGTACCTCTCACTAAAGGACTGAACCACCAAACCCGCCGCGAGGCGTTAGCCCCACGGCGAGCCTCTCTCCCCTCCGCCCTCATCCACCGCAGTCATCGCACAGGTCGAGCCCCGCCGCATCGAGCATCTTGCGCCGTGCCTGGTTTACGAGCTCGCGGAAGGCCTCCTCGCCCATCTCCGCGCCCGCTGCCATCTGCGACAACACCATGAGCACCGCGACATCGAGCTGCGCGAGAAGTACTGCGACCTCCACCTCGTTGAGAGCCCCGACCGCCCCAGCCACCAACGCCTCCGGCCGCGCCGCGGGAAACGGGCCATCGCCGTCCTCCCCAAGCGTCGCCGCCACCGCGAGCACGCTCCCGTGCTCCTTGGCCCATGCGAGCAGGCCGTCCGCCGCCGCTGTGATCTCGTCCGCCGTGTGGGTGTTCTCGTCCGTCATCCGATGCTCCGCTTGTGTACGCCAATGGGTCAATACGGCGTACATAGCGGTGACTTGGACGGAAGGCAAGGATCCGTCCGCGGTGAACTCGACAATTTCAACACGGAATCGGAGGCGCATCAGGATCCAGCCCAAACCGGTATGGATCCTGACGGGAATCGCGGTATCTCGGGTACGCGGGTATAGACGCCAACTCGCAGATCCGGCGTACCATCATGCTCATGCCGCGAGCAGGTACACCAAATCAGTCATGGCGAGATGTGCTTGATGAGGTACGCGAGCTCGCGTCGCGCACGGGTACAGGCCGCTCGAAACTACTCCGCAAGCTCAACGAACTTGACTCCGCGGTCACCGGTGAGATTAACAACCTGAACGACGCCCGTCGTCGGCGGATCATCGGCCCCCGTGCCCGTGTGCGGGCCGCCACCTACACCGTCGAAGAGTCACGCCGCGGCCCCGCCCTCATTGAGATCCGCCCAGGCGCAGCGGCGAAACCGTACAAGGTGCCGCTGCCGTACTACAGGGCGGTTGCCACCGAGGTCGCGTCCACCGCGGAGCCACAACTCTTCGCCACCATCAAGGCCGCCGCGAGCCGCCGGCTTGGAGAGGAGCTGCCCGACTACGCCGCCCGCGTCTCGCTGCGATTCTGGTCCGCCTCAGGTCTCGTCCATCATGAAGGTGCACGGTTCACCCGCGTCGGCACTAAGGCCGGGTTTACACGAGCAACCCGGGAAGCCTGGACGAGCTTGCAGCGTGAGCCCTTCGAAGTCGGTCCTGATCAATCGTCGGAAGGTTGACCGGGCGGGAGCTCGATCGACTCGATCGCTCTCGCCGCGTCTTCGTCATAGACGGAGAAGTACAGATCAAGGATCTTGCTCGACGAGTGCCCGACAAGCTGCAACGCGTATCGATACGACACATTTTGCCGGGCCAGCATCGAGACGAACGCGTGTCGAAACGTGTGCACTTTGTATTGCGTGGGATTCTCGAAGCCGCACTTTTTACACAACGCCTTCACCTGATCCAGCAGCCGCGTATCAACGAGCTTTCCGTTTCCGCGGGGATACCGCTTTGACGGATGAGAATGGAAAACCCGCTCGTCGATCCGCGGCATCGACTCCAAGTACGGCCGCAGCTCGGAGTGAATCGGGATCCGACGCGACTCCTTCCCCTTTGTCTCGTCGTCGGAGCCCCCGTGCCGGATGTCGAGCACGCCGTTGCCGTTGGCGTCGAGGTGGACATCCTCCCACAGCAGGTCCCGCATCTCACCGACGCGGCACCCGGTGTAGGCGAGGAACACAATGATGGGCCGGAGATTGTCGTCCGCGGTGTCGATCATTGTGCGGATCTGCTCAGGGGTGAAGCACGGCTGTTTCTTCGACGCCGGCTTCTTCAGCTTGAGCTTGCGGATCGGGTTCTTCGCGAGGATCTCAGCAACCTCGCAGCACCACTTGAAGAGCTGCTGAACGATCACCATGCGGTCGTAGACCGTCTTCTTCGACAAGTGATTCATCGTGTTCACAAACGCCCAGAACTCGACCTGTCCGAACCGACCGAGGTAGACGATGGACCGGTCTTTGCAGAAGTCCTTGAGCTTGCCGAGCGTGTGCTCGTACGCCGCCATGGTCCTCGGCTTGAGCCGCCGGGCCCGGCAGGTGTCGAGGTACAGCTTCACCGCCTCGTCGACGGTGTATTCCTTGGGGGCTTCGAGGCGTTCGCCGTTGCAGATCTTGTCGTGCAAGGCATGGGCCGCGTTGATCGCGGCCGTTTTGTTCTTGGTCTTCAGGCTCCGGCGTTGCTGCTTATTGCCGAGGCTCCACTCCGCGTAGTAGGTCTTGGTGCGTGCCGACGTGCCGTCCTTCTTTCGGTACGACTTGTGCCCCACGTGGATGATGGGGTTGCTCGTGCCCTCGACCTCGAACCGGTTGGCCAGCATCACCCGTGCTCCTTCATGAGCTCCTGGATGAACCGATCGCGGAGGAACAGCAGGGGCTTACCAGGCTTGGCCGACTTCGGGAACCGCCCCTCCGACACGAGCCGCTTGACGGTGAACGGTGACCGCCGGGCGACCTTGGCGGCCTCGTCAAGCGTGATGATGGGCGGCAACTCGTACTCCTCAGCCAACGCCCGAGCTTCGTGCAGCGGAATGTTAAGTCCGATGAGACGACGCGAGCTTGGGAAAGTGGGCTCGGTGCGGGGGATGCGGACGGTGCGCCCACGGACGAAGCCGGCGCGGCGGGCAAAAAGCCAGGACGCTCGGGCGGATCGGAGGATGAGAGACCTCATCGCGGGCATCACAGCACCCCCCTCAGCTCGATGTTGCGGACGCTCGCCGCGATCGGTGAGCCGTCCCTGGTCAGCCATGCTCTGCCGCGGTCGGTCAGCGTGTAATCCGTGATCCGAAGGGATCCGTCGGTGGGCTCATCGATGAAGCCCTCGGCCTTGGCAACTTGAAGACCGAGCTGCGACTCGGCGAGCCAGAACGCCTTCGCGGTGCTCGGGCCCCGTTGGTTGCCCACCGCCCGCTCGCTGAGCCGGGCGATTTGTTCAGGTCCGACCTCGGCTTCCAAGAGCAGCATGAGGGAAGCCGCTGCTCGCCAGGCGCGACCTTTGTTGCCAGCGGCGTCACGCTGGTAGCAGGCGAAGACGCCCGCCAACACCTGTAACTCTGCCTCTTCACTTCCGTGCACGGCCTCGATGTCAAGGCCCAGCAGGTCCAACGCGGCAGCGTGGATGAAGAACTTCGCGAAACCGTCGCTGTCGATCGTGGCTGAAATCAGCCCGAGTGCCCGGGCGTGCTCGACCACGGCGGAAGTCGCGACACCTCCGTGTGCGGGCAGCTCCTCGTCGATCGCGTCGACCACCTCGGATGTGACCATCCCATTTGCGGAGAGCTCGGCGAGGTACTCCAGCGCGATGATGAGGTGCCCCCGGGTGACCGAGGTGAGCGGTGCGGCTAGGCTTTGCGTCTCTTTCATATGGCAGACCTCTACAGAAAGTCACCGAGAGTAGCTCGCCTTGGATGATCCGTCAACGCCCACCTAGAAAAAACCGTGAGGTTGTGGTACAGTTGGTTCAATGCCTGACGCCGCCTACGCCCTTCGACAGATCGACATCGCCCGAGAGGAGCTCACCGGAGTGCTGGGCGAGTGCCCGTCGTCGGGTGCCCGGATCGCGAAGGCACTGGCCGCATTGCAGTCACTTGAACGCGAGCTCATCGCGGACGCCGGGGAAAGGCCGACGGCACGCCGCCGCGGTCCGAAGGCCGCCAAGACGGTCGAGGACTACAAGGTCGAGAAGTTCCCATCGCGGCCGGCAGTCTTGGCCGAGTACCGGAGCACCGACGCGGAGCCGTTCCGCTGTCCAAAGGACATTGTGCTCGCAACCGCCGACGCGGTGCGCGACCTCGAGCAGTGCAAGTTCGTCGACCTGCACGAGGCCGTGCAGAAAGCACTCGGCGAGCGGGTGCCCGACTACCACATCCGGACCGCCCTGAGGTGGATGAAGCACGAGCAGCTCATACGCCATGAGCGGGCGATGTTCAGCCCAGCCAAGGCCGGCTCGCTGAAGTCGCAAGCCACTAAGGCATGGAAGCGGCTCGAAGCTGAAAGCTAACGCTCGCCGACAAACGCTCAGGCACGTATCCGCCGAGCTCGCGGCATCGTCGCGTCGCTGATCTAGGCCAGTTCAAGGCCAACAGGGTCAAACGTCTCGGAGTGCTCCGTCGTAAACCCCTAAAAAACAAGACCCTGCAAATGCAGGGTCTTATCGAAGCGGAGAGGGGGGGATTCGAACCCCCGATGAACCGAAGTCCATACTGGATTTCGAATCCAGCGCATTCAACCGCTCTGCCACCTCTCCGATGGGGCGCCAAGCGCCTCGCGGGGACCAGTCTACGCCCCTTTCGGCCCGCTTTCCCGTGCTCGCCGCACGGCCTTCTCCAGGGCGACGAGGATTTCCTCCGGCTCGCTCATACGCCCCGCCCCGACCTCGCGGCAGGCCTGCCAGCCCTCCCCCGGGCCCACCATCTCGAAGCCGTCTTCGACCAGCGTCTGCACGTTCCGCCGGGTCGAGGGCTGCGACCACATCACCCGGTTCATCGAGGGCGCCAGCAGCACGGGCGTCTTCTCCCGGTCCACCGCGCTCAGGATCAGCGTGACCACGTCGTCGGTTCGCCCCGTGACGAGGCGGGCGAGGCAATCCATCGTGCAGGGGGCGACGACCGCCGCGTCAAGCCCGGAGGCCAGGGAGATGTGCTGGGGATCGTGCGATTCGATATGGGTCCAGGGGCTGGTGTAGACCGGGCGTCCGGAGAGCGCCTGGAACGTCAGTGCGCCGACGAACCGGGTCGCCCCCTCGGTCATCGCCACGGTGACGTCCGCCCCGCGCTGGGCGAGCCTCGAGACGAGTGTGGCGGTCTTGTACGCCGCGATCCCACCGGTCACGCCGACAAGGACACGGGCCCCGGCGAGGGGGTCGTGATCGGGCGTCGGTGACGCGGTCTGGCTCATCGGATCACCGCGGTTCAGAGCAGCGGCTCGTCGCTCCCGCCGCCGGCGGACTCGCCCGCCTCGGCGTACTCAAGCGTGATCTTGTCCTGGCGGATCTCCTCGATCACCAGTTCAAGATCCGATCGCCCGTCACGCTCGACGAGGGGGCGAGAGCCGTCCATCAGCTGCCCGAGGCGGCGTTGGACCAGGGCGCACAGCTTGAACCGTCCGCCGACCTTGCTCACGATCTCGTCGCTTTTCAGAGCTTCGATCATCTGCTACCCTCATACCGTTCGGATGTCCCGCAGGCCTCCAGAGGCCGCCGGTCGGGACGTATCCGTCGCGGAGCAACTGTAGACCCGACGCCTCCCCGGATCGCGTTCCGGGGCGGATTGTCGCTCAGAGAGCCACCCGACCAGTTCCCTTCCCAACCAGACGTCTGCCCCCGGACCGCCCCTCGGCGCCGGGTCCGCTGCCACAAGGATCCCCTCCATGCCCTCCGCCCCGGCGACTTTCGAGATCGGTGACCGCGTCCTTCACGCGACCAAGCCCGAGTGGGGGGTCGGGCACATCGCTCGGGCCAGCGCCGAGACCCATGAGGGACGCCCCGTCCAACGCCTGACCATCCGGTTTGAGCGGGCGGGCGTCAAGACCCTCTCCACGGCCCACGCCGATCTCCGCCCCGCCCCGGCCGAGCCCACCTCCGAC
>MRWF01009900.1_pt1 | contig 31908 bp, 30 predicted proteins | sample 1013331 | NCBI WGS metagenome assembly MRWF01 (sample SAMN06117577, study PRJNA244670) | biofilm metagenome | biome: Water; feature: Cathode Biofilm; material: Biofilm; isolation source: microbial consortium enriched at the cathode of a solar microbial fuel cell | place: USA: District of Columbia ... | reverse complement strand
ATCACCCACACGGGCTGGCCTCGCCATTCCTGTACCACGCGCTGGCCCATCTCCAGCTTGCTGATATCCACCTGGACCGGGGCCCCCGCGTTTTCAGCTTTGGCGCTGGGCTGCCAGGATTTAACAAAAGGAACCGCCGCGCCTAATGCACCCGCGGCGCCGACTGCTGAGGTCAGGCCGATCAAAAAGGTGCGGCGGCTGGTGTTTACGCCGTCATTGCTCATTGAGAAGTTCTCCCCTTAAATCCCACGCTCGGGGGGTGATCCGAGACTCGAGGTCGGTCCTCGTGCTCCGGGCGGAGTAAGGCGGCGCAAATGTTAATGAAAAAGCCCACATCTGACAACCGGTTATTCCCCACGGGCAAACCGCTAAACCCCTGATTTGCACACAAAAAAAGCCCAGCAAAGCCGGGCTTTTTTCGGGCGTAAAACGGCTCTGAACGGCCGTCTTAGCGCTTGGAGAACTGCGGACGCTTACGCGCCTTGTGCAGACCCACCTTCTTACGTTCCACGGCGCGGGCGTCACGGGTGACGTACCCGGCGCGGCGCAGGGAACCGCGCAGCTCGCCGTCGTACTCCATCAGCGCACGGGTAATACCGTGACGGATGGCACCGGCCTGGCCGTTGTTGCCACCGCCGCTGACGGTCACGTAGACGTCGAACCGGTCCAGCGCGTCGGCCAGCTCGAGGGGCTGACGCACCACCATGCGGTTGGTGTCGCGACCGAAATAAACGTCAAGCGGACGACCATTCACGGTGATGTTACCGCTGCCCGGACGAAGAAAAACACGTGCGGCGGCCGTTTTGCGGCGACCTGTTCCGTAGTCGGCGTTTGCAGTTGCCATCGACTGACCTCTTAAATTTCCAGCTGCTGCGGCTGCTGAGCAGTGTGCGGGTGCTCGGTGCCGGCGTAGACTTTGAGTTTGCGCAACATGTCGCGACCCAGGGGGTTACGCGGCATCATGCCTTTAACGGCTTTCTCGATCACCAACTGAGGCTTGGAATTGATCAGCGTCTCGAAGTTGGCTTCCTTGATGCCGCCCGGGTATCCGGTGTGGCGGTAGTACATCTTATCGGTGGCTTTTTTGCCAGTGACCGCCACCTTTTCCGCGTTGATCACAACGATGTAATCGCCGGTATCAACGTGCGGGGTGTATTCCGGTTTATGCTTGCCACGCAGCCGGGTGGCGACTTCTGAGGCCAGCCGGCCCAGCGTTTTGCCGGAGGCGTCTACCACATACCAGTCGCGCTTTACGCTTTCCGGTTTGGCGCTGTAGGTCTTCATGGGAGTCTTCCCTAAAAATTGTGCCCTGAATTCATAACGTTACGGGTAATACCAACCCTCCGGCGAGAGCCCGCCGGGCAAGAGGGTGCGAATTGTACTGAACGCCCCCGGCAAAGACAAGCGTAAAGACGCCCTTTCGCGGGCTGGGCCCGCTCCCACAATCGGGTATAGTCACCGTTTTGCCGAAGCAAACCTATTATAGGAGGGAGAGCATGGAATACCGTCCGCTGGGCAACACCGACCTGAAGGTGAGCAGCCTCTGCCTGGGCACCATGACCTGGGGCAACCAGAACAGCGCCGAGGAAGGCTTCGCGCAGATGGATCTGGCCCTGGACCGGGGCATCAACTTCTTTGATACCGCCGAGATGTACGCGGTGCCCGCCAGCGCCGAGACCTCCGGGCGCACCGAGGAGATCATCGGCCAGTGGTTCGCCAGGACCGGCAACCGCGACAAGGTGGTGCTGGCCACCAAGGCCGCCGGGCCCGGCGACTACGTGAAACACATCCGCGGCGGCCCGCGCCTCAACCAGGACCACCTGGAGCGCGCCGTGGAAACCAGCCTCAAGCGGCTGCAGACCGACGTCATCGATGTTTACCAGCTGCACTGGCCGGAGCGCACCACCAACTACTTCGGCCGCCTGGGCTACAAACACCGTGAAGACCAGGACGCGGTGCCCATCGCCGAGACCGTGGCCGCCCTGAAAAAGCTGGTGGACAGCGGCAAGATCCGCCACTGGGGCCTGTCCAACGAGACTGCCTGGGGCACCATGGCCTTTATCCGCGAGGCGGAGAAGATCGGCCTGGCGCCGCCGGTATCGATCCAGAACCCCTACTCCCTGCTCAACCGCAGCTTCGAAGTGGGCCTGGCGGAAGTGGCGCACCGCGAGAACGTGGGCCTGCTGGCCTATTCGCCACTGGCGTTCGGCATGCTCACCGGCAAGTACCGGGGCGGCCAGTGGCCCGCCAACGCCCGCCTGACCCTGTTCAAGCACTTCGCCCGCTACACCAACGACCAGGCCACCGACGCCACCGAGGCCTACTGCCGCCTGGCCGAAGAGCGCGGCGTCAGCCCCACGCACCTGGCGCTGCAGTTCGTCACCACGCGCCCGTTCGTGACCAGCAACATCATCGGCGCCACCAACCTCAACCAGCTGCGCGAAAACCTGGACAGCGTCGACATGGCCTGGGACAAGGATCTGGAGAAAGAGCTGGAAGCGATCCACACCCGCTTCCCCTACCCGGCACCCTGATCGGTGGGTGAGAGCTTGTGCGAGCGGGCCTTGCCCGCGAAAGGCAAGCTCTGCTTGCCGGCGGGATACCAGAGGCTTGGTTGAAGCCCCGCTTTCCAGGGTCTCTGGGATCCTGCCGGGAGCTTCGCTCCCTTTCGCGGGCCGGGCCCGCTCCTACGAACCTCACTCTTGACCGGGCGGCTGGATTGGGCGAATGTGTACGCTGTACACTTCAAGGGAGCGCCCCGACCATGTCCAGCCCGCAGCCCAGTTCCATCCGCATCGGTCGTCGCTATCGGGCCAACCGCCTGGACGGCCCCTATGACGTCCTGGTGATCGGTTCCGGCATCGGCGGCCTGTGCGCCGCCGCCTGCCTCAGCAAGCTGGGCAAGAAGGTGGCCGTGTTCGAGCAGCACTACACCGCCGGCGGCTTCACCCACAGCTACGAACGCAACGGCTACGAGTGGGACGTGGGCGTCCACTACATCGGCGACATGGGCGCCCGCCACACCCTCAGCCGCCGGCTGTTCGACCACATCACCGACGGCAAGCTGCAGTGGGCGCCCATGGACGCCTGCTACGACCGCATTTTCCTCGGCGACCGCCACTACGACCTGGTCGCCGGCCCCGACGCCTTCCGCGCCGAGCTGAAAAAGGCGTTTCCGGACCAGCACGGCGCCATCGACGCCTATATGAAGGCGCTAAACAAAGCCGCCGGCGCCATCAAACCGTTCACCGCCAGCAAGCTGCTGCCCGCGCCGCTTACCCGTGTGGCGCGGCTGGCGCTGAACCGCGGCGCCCTGGGCCGCTACAACCGCCCCACCCGCGAGGTGCTCGCCGAGCTCACCGACGACCCGGAGCTGATCGCGGTGCTCACCGGGCAGTGGGGCGACAACGGCCTGCCCCCGGCCCGCTCCAGCTTTTTGATCCATGCGCTGATCGCCCGCCACTATCTGTACGGCGGCTACTACCCGGTGGGCGGCGCCTCGGAAATCGCCCGCAACGTGATTCCGGTGATCCAGCAAAGCGGCGGCGAAGTGTTCACCTACGCCGATGTCACCAACATCCTGATCGAAAACGGCCGCGCCGTCGGCGTGCGCCTGGCCGATGGCCATGAAGAGCGGGCGGCCACGGTGATCAGCGACGCCGGCGTGTTCAACACCTTCACCGAGCTGCTGCCGGACACCGCCCCGCAGCACGCGGCCTACCGGAAACAGCTCGGGCAGGTGCGGCGGGCCATGGCCAGCGCCTGCCTGTACATCGGCCTCAACGACACCGCCGAGAACCTGGGGCTGCCGAAAACCAACTACTGGATCTACCCGGACAACGACTACGAAGGCCAGCTCGACCGCGCCCTGGCCGACCCGGACCACCACGATATCCCGCTCACCTATATCTCCTTCCCCAGCGCCAAGGACCCGGACTTCACCCGCCGCTACCCGGGCCGCGCCACCATTGAGATCGTCGCCGCCGCGCCGTTCGAGTGGTACCAGCGCTGGGCCGACGCCCCCTGGGGCAAACGCGGCGATGACTACGAAGCGAAAAAAGAAGATTTTTCCCAGCGGCTGCTGGAAAAGCTGTTCGAGAAGCACCCCCACCTGCGCGACCACCTGGACTATTACGAACTGTCCACGCCGCTCTCCACCGCCCACTTCTGCCGCTACCCGGAGGGCGAAATCTACGGCCTGGACCACGATCCGGAACGCTTCGAGCAGGACTGGCTGCGCCCGAAAACCAAGGTGCCCGGCCTCTATCTCACCGGCCAGGACATTCTCACCTGCGGGGTGGGCGGCGCCCTGGTCGGCGGCCTGATGACCACCCTGGCGATCAGCGGCCGGCGCGGGCTGCCGCTGGCCAAACGCATGCTGGTGTGAGGCCGGGGACACCATGCGCTTCTGGTTGATGTGCCTGCTGCTGGCGCCGCTGCTGTTCGTTCAGGCGCGGCGCGCCCGCCGGGACACCCCACGCCTGCCGGAGGCCGGCGGCGCCGACCGGGGCCGCGAAGGCAGCGGCGACGGCCCGCCGCTACGGCTGCTGGTGGTGGGCGAATCCACCGCCGCCGGCGTCGGCGTCGCCGAGCACCGCCAGGGCCTGGGCGCGCATCTGGCCCGTGCCCTGGCGGCCCGCCATCAGAACACGGTTACCTGGCAAGTGATCGGTGTGAACGGCATCCGCGCCCTGGGCCTCAACCGGCATCTGGGCGACCGGCCGCCGGCGGAGGCGGACCTGGCCGTTATCAGCCTGGGCGTCAACGACACCACCGGCGTCACCCGCCCGAGCCGCTACCGCCAGCACCTCACCGACCTGATCGGCACACTGAGACGGCACCGGCCCGACCTGCCGGTGTATCTGCTCGCGGTGCCACCGATGCAGCACTTCACCGCCCTGCCCCGGCCGCTGCGCGACCTGCTGGGCCAGCGCGCGGCCCAGCTTGATCGCACCCAGCAAACCCTGGCGGCGCAGCTCCACGGCGTGCACCACCTGGCCTACCCGGCGATCGCCGACCCCGCCTGCCTGGCCGAAGACGGCTACCACCCCTCGGAGAAAGGCTACGCCTACATCGCCGACCAGGTCGCCGGGCAGCTGCGCCCGACGACGGTCAGCGGCGCCGGAGCGGACATCACGAGGTCACCGTAACCGGCACACGCCGGCGCACTTTCACCACCGGTTCGCGGGCGGGCTCTTCCCCGTCGCTCCCGGAAGGCGCCTCGCCAAAGGCGCACACCACGCTCGCCGATTCCGCGTCCAGCACACCCTGCGGCACACCGTCCTGGTTGTCCGGGTGCGCGCACCAGATTCCGGGTCCGTAGGGCGTGCGTCTCGCCCTGGCGTCGCCGTACCGGCAGCCGCTGCAACATTTCAGTTTCATCCCTGGGCTCCCTTCCTTGCGCTGCTGCTATTCATGGTTATCCGTCCCCATTTTCACGGCGAAGATCGCCGCTTCAGGGGAACCCCAAGAGTCGCAGAGCGTGGCAGGCGGCGTAAAGCGGATGTGCGAGTTCGGCAAGGAAAGGGTTATCGAGAATACTGCTGATACCGACAGTGTTCTGATGTTGGATGGGAGGTGCGATTTATCGAGAAGCGCTGCCGGGAAGCCGGCACGCGCCTTCCACTATTGGCGCACGCTGAAAGTCCACCACAGCCGCCCTCAAACCCTATCAAGGCTTCCAGCCGGCACCGCCGGCCGTGCCCCGCGTGCTCTTGAGAGGACACTGGCTGAGCGAAGCGGGCTTCGGCGCGGACACGTTGCTGGACGTGGAGGTGAGTGAGGGCCGGATCGTGCTTACCGCTGTGGTGAGCTGAGGGAGCGACCAGTGTGCCCAGGCGACACAAGCCGGCGCCTGGGCAATTTTCCGACCATCCAACCGCACACGCCCTAAAACCTGTTCATCAGGGGCGAGCCAACACGCCTTATCAGAACTTTCATGCTGCCTATTCGGCAGTAAAGACCTACGCCGCCATCTTCCATCCGGGGCTTTCTGAACTGCCTATGCGGCAGCGAACCTGCCCGGGCCGGTGGCGGTGGTGGAGCTGGTTTTCTTAGCTGCCTGTGCGGCAGCGAACATCAGGACGCCGATAAGGTGCTTCCCCTTCGTTTTCTTAGCTGCCTGTGCGGCAGCGAACATGTGCCCTACGGCCCCGAGGAATACGCCTCGTTTTCTTAGCTGCCTGTGCGGCAGCAAACGGTGACGTCGATCTGGTCCCCTTTTTTGCACGTTTCTTAGCTGCCTGTGCGGCAGCAAACGCCGACACCATCATGGATGGCGAGGTAATGCTTTTCTTAGCTGCCTGTGCGGCAGCAAACTTGTCCTTGTGGTCGTTGTTCTGGTTGCCATTTTTCTTAGCTGCCTGTGCGGCAGCAAACCTGTCTTTCGCGGCCCGGGCCCGGTGCCACTCTTTCTTAGCTGCCTGTGCGGCAGCAAACGCGATCACCATCACGCCCTCGCTGCGCTCCGTTTTCTTAGCTGCCTGTGCGGCAGCAAACGTGCGGATCCGCAAGCCGGCGGCGATCGCCCGTTTCTTAGCTGCCTGTGCGGCAGCAAACTTCTGGCCTTACGGAACTATCGGGATCCCCGTTTTCTTAGCTGCCTGTGCGGCAGCAAACGACGTTCTCAACGCTCACCGTCCGCTCGGGATTTTCTTAGCTGCCTGTGCGGCAGCAAACACGAGGCCAGCAACGCCCCGATCCTGATGATCTTTCTTAGCTGCCTGTGCGGCAGCAAACATGACCGAGCTGGCCAAGGTCTACGGCCCGCATTTCTTAGCTGCCTGTGCGGCAGCAAACCAGCCACTGGGCTGCTGTCGCCGGATGCTGCTTTTCTTAGCTGCCTGTGCGGCAGCAAACTGTACCGGCGTATTGCCGGCCATCAGCTCGACTTTCTTAGCTGCCTGTGCGGCAGCAAACGCCTCGCCAAGGTCACCCGCTTCGCGCCGGAATTTCTTAGCTGCCTGTGCGGCAGCAAACGATCGCCAGGGCGGCGACGCCGTACTTGAGCATTTCTTAGCTGCCTGTGCGGCAGCAAACTTACCTGAACGCCCGCAACAGGCTCGGCCTTATTTCTTAGCTGCCTGTGCGGCAGCAAACAGATACCGGTTGCTGACCTGCGTCCAGTGGAGTTTCTTAGCTGCCTGTGCGGCAGCAAACTCCTTTCGTGGCAGAGGGCCGCTCGCGGGATGTTTCTTAGCTGCCTGTGCGGCAGCAAACACGGCCACGGAGGTGGACGATGCCGAAAGTTAATTTCTTAGCTGCCTGTGCGGCAGCAAACGGCGGCTGCTGATGTGGCCGCTCGCCGCGCTGTTTCTTAGCTGCCTGTGCGGCAGCAAACGCGCTGGGCGGTGGAGAGGCCGCCAATAGCGATTTCTTAGCTGCCTGTGCGGCAGCAAACTCTAGGTGTCACTTTGCAGACCGTAACCACGTTTTCTTAGCTGCCTGTGCGGCAGCAAACCCCGGCGGACGGTACGACGACCAGTTTTTCATTTTCTTAGCTGCCTGTGCGGCAGCAAACGACATGCTGGCCGACGCCAACACCGAGGCCGATTTCTTAGCTGCCTGTGCGGCAGCAAACGAGCGTGTCGCCGTGCTGCATAAAGCGGCTCATTTCTTAGCTGCCTGTGCGGCAGCAAACGAGAAGCCGGCCTCCGACGGGCGCCAGAACTCTTTCTTAGCTGCCTGTGCGGCAGCAAACTTCCACCTACCCGACGGCGAGCCCATGTTGATTTTCTTAGCTGCCTGTGCGGCAGCAAACTATCCGCATTCATCGGCCATGAAGAACATGGCTTTCTTAGCTGCCTGTGCGGCAGCAAACCCGTCGATCTGCGCGGTTCCAGCGGTAGCGGTTTTCTTAGCTGCCTGTGCGGCAGCAAACGCCAGCGCTTCATTCTCGGATGGCCTCAATCATTTCTTAGCTGCCTGTGCGGCAGCAAACTAGAGCTTATAAACGATAAGTCCCTGATTTTTAAAGAACAAGAGAGATATAGGGCACGCCACCCCTCTTTTTGAGGGGCGGCGTAAGTCATTGATTTAAAAGGCTGGCCTTCATTGCCTTCAGGAAAGGGTCAGAACCAGGGCACCGTGGCCGACTGGCTTAGGCCGTAGCTGTTGAAGACGCCGGCAGTGGCCTCGCCTTGGATCGGACCATGCGAGACAAATAAGGCGAAGCGCTGGTCCGTGCTGGCGCTGCGCAGCGTGACGAACGGTAGCGATACTGACTGTTCAACAGAATCCGGTATCAGGCGGCGGGCTTCCTCCGCGCTGACATCATGCCGACGCTGATACCGGCGGCGAAGGCGTTCCGCGTTGGTCTTCGGTTGTACTCGTCGCACCACCCGATGGCCGACCACCTCAGGCAGAGGCTGCACCACACTTACCGTCACGTGGTCCGACATGCCGGCAAGCCAGCGCCCCTCCATAAAGCCGCCGAGCTCACTGGCAGCACCATGCAGACGCAACCTTTGTCCCAAACTACGCGGCTTGTCGGTATTGTCGGGAAAACTGATGCCAATAGCGCTGGTCTCCGCAAGCACCAGCCCGCGATGCAGCTTTCCCATAAGCGCATTAAGCAGCAGTTGCGGCGCAAACTCCGGATCAGGTCGCAGTTTGATCTCGACATAAGAGTCCATACTCACCCCGCATCGCCGAACACACCACCCCGGATCAGCGTTGCCATCACAAAATGCTGGTCTGTCTGACTAGGGGTTTTGTCCTTGAGGATCCAGTTATCCAACAACGAATAGAAGTCTGCCTTCTGCTTTGGTTGCCGGTAGGCTTTGCCCTGGGTGGTCACTGAACCGTAGGGTTCCACGGCGATAGGCCCAAGATCTTCACCCTCTTCCGCCGGATACCAGGTATCAATGGTGCGCAACGCGTTGCCCAGTTTTTGGGAGTGGATGCCTGCGACCTCGCCGACCTTATAAAGCGTCTTGCTCTTATCGCCACGCCCTCGGTCCAGAATCAGTTCTTGGGAGGGGAAGACCTCCTGGCCGTTACCTACCCGGGCAAAGGCAATTACTTCCAGCAGCGTATGTCGCTCTCCAGCAAGTCCTCGTGCCATACACCCAGCAAGCTCACCGAGTGCCTTCTGAGCACCCTTATCGGCTTCAAAGTGCCGCAAGGAAAGTGACAGGGCATCAAACGTCCAGGTACTTACCGCCTGGCCGTTCTGAATGTGGCGAACCCGCACTTCCACTTGCTCGGCACCCACTCGATTACGCCAGAGGAAGCGGCCATTGGCGAGATTGTAGGCGTAACGCTGCGCCAGGGCATCGAAGCCCTGCGAGGCCACATAGCCCTCGACGGTGTCTTGAAGCTTGCTTTGGTAATCCGCGTTGTTGCAGGCGGATGGCGTGCCCGCACCACCGAGCACCCGCAAGGTGAAGCGCACCATTAGCGTATCCTCGGTGCTGGGCAGGGTTGCCACATCCACGGTTTGCAGGTTGGGGCTTTCGATTGCCGCGTCGAGCTTGGCGGCGTCCTGATCTTTGGCTTTCAAGCGGTTGGAGATGGTGCCACGCACCGATTTCTCGCGCACGGTAACGCTGGGCCAAGCGTCCAGGTTATCGCGGTCGTCCCATTGCCCGGCGAAGAAAAGGGCGTCGGAGGGGTCCAGTTTGCGCTCGAAGGCGAGCACCGAAGCGGTTTTGAGGGCAGTAGCCATAAGAAAGCTCCTTCTGTCTTGTTTTATCCGTTAAGAGAGGGTTGGTAATCGTTACATAGCCGGTAGAGTCCGGCGTCCGGGTCGCTGGTTGGATACCAGAGCAGGTCGCCGGGTCGATCGAGACGGTGCGGGCTGATCCATTGACCGAGGGAATACAGGCTTTCCACGAAGCGAAACGGCGTGGTCGCGTCCCGGGCGTTAGTCACGGAGCCAGGCTCGTAGCACGAGGAGAGCGCGCCGTAGCCCACTGGAATCGGCACCACCCAACCCGGTGATTTGCGCACTTGCCAGGCAAAGGTCGGCCCCTCCCGCTCGCCGTTATCCTCACCTTGACCTTTTCTGGTGGTGGGGCTTTCGAGCGCGTAGTGCAGGGTCAGCCTTGAACAATCCAGCCAGGCATCCAGTTCGGTGGCGTTTGGGTCTTCCTCCTGCAGCTCGGCAAAACGCTGGGCGAGCAAATCGTCGCGACCCACTAGCGCAAAGCCCGGCAGCCATCCACGGCGCAGTCGCAAGAACTGCGTCGCGCGTTCCTCGTCATGCTCGGACAGAACGGTCAGTCGGGCACGTTGTCGAGAGTTTTTCTGCCCCGGCAAAGCGGGCATAACACTGCCACCCGCAATGCGCATACCCGATACGATTCGCATAACCTCCTCTGCTACCGCCTCGCGGTCTTGCGGATCACCGTCACAGGCAGCGCCTTCCACCGCCAGCACCAGGGTGACATCCAGATGCACCCGGCCCTCTTCCACGATAGCCGCCGTCCCGCCGTCCTTACCAACCGGGTTCCGAGTCAGCAGGAAGCTTTTGGTGAAACCACCCTGAGTGGTCTGGGCATCAAATCCGTGGCAGACCACACCGACACCGGTGAAGACTAGATTCAGGTGCTCAGGTAGCTTGCGCTCCAGGGCATGCATGGCGCCCACGAACGCGCTCATGGCCGGGAAGCCCCAGGTCATCGGGCTGGAAATGGCATTGGCATTTTGAATGCGCAGATGCGGAAGCACCAACAGAGCTTCAGGTTCAGACATGGGGCAGTACCTCCTGCAGCGCGTCGAGTTTCTTCTTCGTGTAGGCCGTCCAATACTGGTGTTCCGCATCACCCACCGGCAGGCGGCGGTGAAGCTCCCGGTTCAACCAGTTGGCGAAACGATGGCGGACCTCGGCGGGCCAATCTTCACTCTCGCGCCTTGCCTCGAAAGCCTCATCGCTTTCACCCCGGTAGAGATCAAGCCACAGCGCTTCGGCTTCATGCAGCCGACACTCTGATTTGGCGCTCCAACCGGGTTCGAGCACATGGAGCTCACTGGCGAACAGCACCAACTCGTCAATCAATGCATCCATGTAGGCGTCACGGCGGTTGCGAGTGGCAACCACCGGGTCCGGCCCTTCCTCAAGAAATCGGCGCAGGCCGCTTACCAACCAGCGCACTTCCTTACGGCGGCCAAAACGGGGGAACACGGAGTCGCTGCGCAACGGTTCGCGCACCTCCGGGCTTTCCCACACCGGCGGCAGCGACGCCAGCAAGTAATTATTACCGCCGCGCTCGCTGTTCAGTTGGGAGATATTTTGCGGCTTGGTGCCGCCCATCTTCTGCACCGCCAGGTTCGGATAATCCCGATAACCCCAATCGCAGGGCTTTTTGTCCCGGCGCGCCTTTCGGGCTTCCTTGGCGGCCTCGCTGAACCGGTCTTCGTTGATGGTCAGGAACACCCGATGAGCCAGGGAAGTGGCATACAGCGGCGCCAAAAGGTGGAAATGATCGTCACGAGCCGGGTCGTCACCTACCAACCAGTACATCTGTTTGGCTTTGGTGTGCGAGGCAGCGCCCTCGCGGGGCTGAACCAGGCCTGCGAAGGCGTCCATCCAGGCCTGGGCTTGCTCAGTATTGTCGCTGAGCGCGGAGGCTAGCTCCGCATTGCCCTCAAGCACGCGTTCCAAAATGGATTTGCCGTCGTGCTCAACCTTGAGGAATTTGTACACATCCAGGGCCGCGGCGTTGCCCACCACATCCCCTTGGAAGGCATCGCCCAACACGCCACTGCTCACCAGACCGGCATGCCCCAGTTCAGAGGGCTCCACATAAAGGTTGGTGCCCTTGGCGTCCGGGTGAATCGGTTTCAGAGAATGGGTAACAAGCTGAATTTGGCTGGCGCGCTTGGCGGCACTACTCACCCAGGCTTCAAACTGAAATTGAGCCTGCAATGCCTCCCGCTTGGGGTCGTCATCGGCGAGCTTTTCGAGCTTGCCCTGCAGGCGCTCACTTAGAAACTGTTCCATGGCCGTGCGTAAGCCAGCCCTCCCCGCTACATTAGTGGCATCCATTTCTTCTTCCTCCTACCGGTTCTTTTAATGTTGAGCCAACCTCCATCACCGCTGTTTCACAAACCCTAACGCCGGGTGAAACCGCCAACCCTGGTCGCTTTCCGGCAACGTGACGGTGCCGAAGCGCCGGGCGCAGCTTTCCAGTTCTTGTCCCAGGTCGTCCGCCAGCGAGGCCAAGGCCTCCAGGTAGTCGGTATCCCCCCAGGGCGTCACGCTCGGCGAGGCCAGCGCCTGGTCCGGGATACGATGGTGCAGGCTGGCGTCGATCTCCACGTATAAGGGCGCGCGCCGGCCACGCTCTTGCCATATCTGCTGCAGTTCATAGCGCTCCCCACTGTCGTCGGGCATTAGCACCAAGTCCACCCGCTTGGTGGTGTCTTCACGAAAAGGCTGCTGCTGGGGCAGCACGGCGGTCAGCGAAGTACGGGGCAGGCCGTACCAGGTATAGGCCCCGAGCTGGGCCGGCGCTTCGGCTTTACGTCGTTTGTTGCGTTCCCGTGGGGTTAGCGGCACGTCGGCTGTATCGGGCGCGGCAGCCGCCGGCGGCGCGACCATGCAGCGCTGGAGCCGGGCGTGCTCCAAGTCGACCAGGCTTTCCCTCGGGCGGAGGTCCGGGCGGGTAAGAATCCTAGGCCTGGCGTCAATCACCTCCCGCTCTTCCTCCCCAAGCAATGTCTCTAGCTGGTGGCTGCGCAGAAGCCAGTCGCCCCGCCCTTCGAAGCCGGGACGGCAGAACGCCGGCCCCTCGGGCTGTGCGAGATGGCGGAAGTTGGTGTTGAGCAGTACCAGGTTGGCCCGGGCGCAATCGCCGTCACGGTGACGGCGCACCCGGCCGGCCAGTTGAATCAGCGAACGCATGGACGAGGGCTCCACCACGGCCCAGTCGTAATCGTGGTCCCTACCGACTTCCGTGACGGGAGAGCCCAGCACGATAAAGATCTGATCAGGCTCCGGGCGGGCATCCAGCCGTTGGCGAATGTCCGGGAGCCGAAATACGGCCATGGCATCACGCCGGTTCAGGGCCTGGTCCAGTCGCGCCTCGATCGCGGACCGAATCAGTAACGGGTGCTGGGAGTGGTAGACGCACAAGTGAACGTGTTGATCAGAGTTCGCGCCACCCTTATAGAGCGCCAGAGCGACCTCCACCAATGGTTCGATGTTGGCCATGCGGATCAAGCCGAAGCTGACCCGCTTACCGGTGTCCGGGTCGACCGTATGGTGCTCCCGATGCAAATCCCGGGCATGGCCCATAACCTGAGCGGCGAACTCGCTGGCGATTTCCTCACGGCGCCGGCTGGATGCCGCCAGCGGCGCCAATTGTGCCCGGCGGCGCACCGCCGCCTTGCCCAAACGGGCTGCCCGTTGCTCGGCGAAGCGTTGATGGGCCGCCACGAAGCTCTCGCTGTCAGCGCAATCCTGGTGGGCTCGGTCGTGCTCATCAAACCAAGCGCAGCAAATATTCACCGCCGCCCCGGCCACGCCCCGGTTGCGCTGATAGTGCAAGCGACCGTCCCGATAGGCGTCGTAAAGGCCTTGGATCAAGGAAGGCGGCAAGGTGGCAGACGACAGCAGCACCCGCGAGCCGAGCAAACCCGCCCAATGCACCAGCCGGGTGAGTGCGGGCAGATCATCAAGATCAAAGTCATCCGGCTCGTCGAGCACCAGATCACCACTCATCAAACGCAGCATGGGCGCGATTTGCCGGCCGCCACGCTGGCTCTCCGTAGCAGGCGTTAAATGGTCCACGGTACAGACCAGTATCGGCGCGGCGATCAAGGCCTTCACGGCCGGATCGTGCGCCACTCGGTGCAGTACAGGATGGCTATCCAGGTTGCCATCGAAGCGCACGTAGCTGTCTTCGGGCAACAAGCTCTGCACCGAGGCGGAGCCGCTTTGCTCAGCCAGTTCTTGGTGATACTCAAACAAAGCCCGGCTTGCGCCACCGCCGACACGAATGGCGAGGTCATCGTCACCCAAATTAAGCCGGTCCCGATACGCTTGGCCGGTTTGCAGAGTCAGGGTCCGCAACCCCAGGGCAATGGAGAACCGAGCACCGATATCTGGATCCGCCAGCGCGTAGAGAATGCGAGCGTTGGCCAGCGTTTTACCGCAGCCGGTAGAGGCCATGTTCACGCCGAAAAAACCATGGTTTTGCGAGCGCTCACGCAACCCGACGGCCAAATCATAGGCTCGGTCTTGCCATCGGAACCGGGCATCCGGGCTGCGCTTTCGAAACCCCTGATGCCGGGCCAAACGGGGCAGATGACGCTCCATGCCCGGCAGCGAGCGGCTGACAGCCTGGCTGTGCTTTTCCACACCCAGCAGATGCTCATCCAAAGGCTGATTGGGCTCGCCAGTGCTGCGCAAGGTATTGGCAAGCAACGGGTAGTCGGGTTGGCCGCGCACCCTTTGCCGTGGATCGCTGAGGCTGGAATAGAAATGGTCGGACAACATCAGGACCAAGCGCGCCAAGTGCATGACGTAAGGATTGTCCAGGCAGGGCTCTAATGTCTTTCGCTGACTCAGGCGCTGAGCGAGCTGCGCGGCGCGGGCGCGCCATTTGGGCGTGGTCACCGGCAAACCTTCCGGGAAATCCCAGTAGGGCTCAATCCGTTTAGGATCCTGGCTATCGCACGTCTCATTCCAGGCGGCGGTAATAATGCCGGGCAGCCCCAACAGCTGACGCGCCTGAAAGCCAGTAACCTTGGCGCCCAGCCAGACGGCGCTTCCGTCGTCACGCCGCTCGGCGGGCATCACCGGCAATCGATGATGCGTCAAGATCAACCAGCCGACAGCGGAAGCCAAGGGTGGCAGGTGTTGGAACGGCGTGGCATCACGCGCGTCGATACCGTCTTTATTGAGGCGAGCCAGCCAAACGCTATCATCGCCACTGTGGATACCGGCGAGGCGAGCCAGCCAGGAGGCGTCGTCGTCATCACCGACGAAGGCCTCAAACAGCCGCAGGGAAATCCATTCGTGTCGATAGAGATTCCGCCCCAGCGGCCCCCCTGGCTTAAGTTTGGCCTGAAAGCTGGCACAGGCTTTGCCCAAATCGTGCATCAGCGCTGCGAGCCCGGCCAGCAAGGTTATATCTTCGCCAGTGTGCCAATCATTTTCGTCATTTCGGCGCAGCACATCGCGCCGAGTAGTGTTGGTGGGTACAGCCCCCTGTGGATTGAAGCGGCTGGCGTCGCCGACAATCCAAACCAGCTCACTGTGATCGCGGCCACGAATCCAGTGGCAAGCTACCGCAGTATTCCTACGGGCATTCTTACGCAGCATCCGGCGTAATGTATCCAGACCTTGTCGGGTAATCGGCGTCTGCCAGGTTCGATCACCACGCCGCTCAGCGAACTGGTCAAGAATGCGGCGGGTCTCCTTTAGGGCGTTCTTGTCGCACTGGGAAACCAGCAGAACGTTCACGGCCCAGCCTCCGCTTGCCGCAACGCTACGTCCTTGATGGTATCGATCATGAAATCCAGCGCTTCGGCACGGGTGAGCGACTCAATACACGCCTGTCGGAACGTTTGCTCGTCGTCGCCCCGCATCGCGCAGAGAAACGCCTGTGGGAGAATAATGGCGTCCTTGGCCAAATCAGCCACGTCGAACACCAGGCCACCTCGGCGAGTTTTGCCATGCAGAATGGCGAGACCATGGGGCAAACCAAGCACCCAGGTAGCGGTAGCCGCCAGCCCGTAAGCCAGATAGTTGCCATGATCCAAGAATCGATTGGCCGGATCCGTGCCAGTGCCCCTTTTTGCGCGCCTGAATTCACCGTAGTCCACCGCGCCGCAGGCTAGCTTGAATAAGCGCTTGGTAAGGCGGGCCTCCACGGTCAGCAGTTCCATGGTGTCGTTGCTGGCTTCGATATCCTCGACGCCCTTCTCCAGTGCGGCGCCAAGCGCCGAATCGGAAACCTGAAACCCGGCGTCAGTCAGCGTTCGCGACCCTAGCCAATGCGCCTTTATGCGGTCCAATCTGGCGCGCTGAAACAATTTTGCGGCCTGCAGGCGGCGTTCATCGTCGAACCAGAACTGTACCCAGGCTTGCAGATATTCCGTGGGCCGGTACTCGCTTTGCGGACTAAACCAGGCCACTTCCACATCCACTTCATTGGCGCTGAAAAGCGGTGTACCACCACCGCCGCAAAAGCCCACCAACACGCCGGCCTTGGCCAGCTCCCGCATAGCCGCCTGGGTTACTGACGTCCCCGTCCCCAGCAGCACCGTTGTGGTATTGGCTATCGGTATGTTCCAGTACAGCGACTGTCGGCCTTGATCGGTGACATATTCCACACGACCACCATTCACCAGCACCCGGCAGTGTTGCAGATAGTAGATATTGGCTCTTTTCGAATGGAGAATCGTTTTCAGATCCGTGGGGGAAAGATCTTCCATGCCCCGTCCCTTAATTGATGGGATCATCCCTTATTAATCATGACGCCCAGCTATCAAGCGGATAGCGGCAGCGGCTTAGGCGCTTATTATTACCTAAACCTTATCTAGTTGTGACGGATGTCACAACACTCAAGCTTCTGTGGCTGCCGCAATAGGCCCGACTCCAGGCCAGAAGCTCGCCCACCTCCTTTCACCTGACCACTCAGCGGGACGGCCACGCAGGCTTGGTAGGTTTATTAGCTGCCTATGCGGCAGCGAACCCCGAGCAACCTGTAAGCGATCCTGACGGGTTTTTCTTAGCTACCTACGCGGCAGCGAACATCGCAGCTCTCCGCGCTTTGACCGGGGTGCATTTCTTAGCTGCCTGCGCGGCAGCGAACTAGAACATAGTGAGCATACCCCCCTTGATTCCATTACAACAAAGCTCAGATCGCCCCAATAACCCTATTCTTCACTTTAGAGCCAAGCCATTGATTAATATAGATTTTTCTAGGGCACTGGAAAAGGGTCTGAACTGAACGGGGAACCAATGGTTGATTCGACGCTTAGGCTGGGCAGCTCAACTGCGCGCGGATAATGTTGGCGTCGGATCGGCGATGAAAGTTTTATATACTGCTGCTGGCTGGCGCATGTGCCGCCCCCGGCTTTAGGGCCACCAGGTGCGCAAGCTACCTACGGGAGCCGGCCCGTGGGATCTCTCCCGATGATTTCACCAGATAGTATGGGCGTGCCTGTACCTACGAATCTTGTCGTCGGCTGTGACCAGTGGGATATTAAAATGCCGGGCCAGCGCCACGATGATGCGATCGGCGGGATCCTTGTGGAACTCACCCGGTAAGCGAGTTGATTCCACACCGATTTCGTTATCCACGGGGACGAATCGGACGCCAGGAATTTCCGCCACGGTTTCCAGCCAGTCGTCGACATTCATGGTGAGCGTCAACCGGTCGCGGCCGACCAACATGGCGATCTCCCAGGCGGAGATGGACGACACCAGGATAATGCCATCCTCCGAGGCCTGCTCACGATTGATCGCCGCCGCGGCATCCGTGGACAGCTCGCCCCCGCCGTTAACCCACCAAACCAACGCATGGGTATCGAGAACGATCACTGCAACGCTTCCCAGTCGTCCTCGGCCACCGATTCGGTCGGTCGCTTGAACTCCGCCACACTGTTCCTGAGCGCCTCCAGGGGAGAGCGCTTATCCGTGCGATAGCGGCGGATCTCTACGGTGGGCCTGCCGTGGTCGGTCACCACCACGGACGAGCCGGAATCCTCGATCTTGCGGAAGAACTCCAAGGCCCGCGCCTTGAACTGCGACTTTGTCACCTGCTCTGTATCCACTGATAGATCCTAGTCACCAAGTATAGTCATTTAACATACAGAGACAAAATGACCACGTCAAATGGCCACTTTAGGAGTCACAACCAACAATGTACAAAAGTCTGCCTATTCGGCAGCGAACGTGATCTCGGAGCGGGTGCCGCTTTCGTCCTTTTTCTTAGCTGCCTACGCGGCAGCGAACTACCTACGCGCCGACGACGAAGCGGCAATGATTTTCTTAGCTGCCTACGCGGCAGCGAACGGCCCCGGGCGTGTCGACGGTGCACCGCACGTTTTCTTAGCTGCCTACGCGGCAGCGAACTTGACGCCCTGGTACGCGACGTTTTCCGAGCTTTTCTTAGCTGCCTACGCGGCAGCGAACGCCAGCCGCTGGTCGTTGGCGGCTGCTGATGTTTTCTTAGCTGCCTACGCGGCAGCGAACGACCACACCAAGCCCGCCGGCGGCATCGAGGATTTCTTAGCTGCCTACGCGGCAGCGAACCGAACAGGGCTTCCCGTGCATCGTATCCGTGGTTTCTTAGCTGCCTACGCGGCAGCGAACACAGCGTTCGCCCGCGAGGCGCTGTCCCGTAATTTCTTAGCTGCCTACGCGGCAGCGAACCGCGACGGCCGCGTGACCCTGACGATCCTCATTTTCTTAGCTGCCTACGCGGCAGCGAACCTGCTGGTCCGAGCAGTACGACGGCACCAACTTTTCTTAGCTGCCTACGCGGCAGCGAACGAAGAGTTCGAGGCGCTGGAAGAGGCTCAGCATTTCTTAGCTGCCTACGCGGCAGCGAACGGTTCTTCCCGCCGTGTTCGCCAATGCCATACTTTCTTAGCTGCCTACGCGGCAGCGAACCGGCTCCGGCCAGTCCGGGTTGCCGGGTTTCATTTCTTAGCTGCCTACGCGGCAGCGAACGTCAAGGCAGGGGCTGATCCTGATGACATCCTTTTCTTAGCTGCCTACGCGGCAGCGAACCTTCCATCACGCCTCCTTGGCCCAGTCGGGCATTTCTTAGCTGCCTACGCGGCAGCGAACTAGACCAAGAAGAGCATAACCCCTTGATTCTATTACGCCAAAGGCCAAATCATCTCAGTGACCCTATTTTTCCAACCAAACCTAATTCATTGATTTTATTACTTTTTATTCGATCGCCAAATAAAGGGTCGAAATGACTCGGTGCTGAGAATAATCCCACCCGCAATCTACTTATTGCTTGGCGGGTAGCCGGTCAGACTGATTGTTGCGCATAAAAAAAGCGGGCCCGGAGGCCCGCTTTTTTTTATCATGGCGGCGGCGCTTAGAACTGGTAGTTCAACTGCGCGCCGATGATGTCGGCGTCCAGCTCGTAGGTACCGTCCAGTACCGCCGGGGCACGGCCGTCTTTATAGATATCGGCGTCGTCCACGAAGATGTGGGCGTAGGCGACATCGATGCTGAGGTTATCCGTGGGCTTGAAGCCGGCGCCGATGGTGGCCCAGACGCGGTCCGAGTCCGGAGAGATGGCGGAGCGATTGTCGCTGCTCTGGGTGGACTCTTCCTTGGCCAGGCCGAAGCGCAGCACGGTGTCACTGGGCAGGGTGTGGCGCAGGCCGACTGAGTAGCGAGTGGTGTCTTCCCAGTTGAACTCTTCGATGGCCGGGTTGGGCAAGCTGGCGGTAGCGCCGGGAGGGACCGGAAGGGGTACTTGCTGGGTGCCGCTGTGCTCAATAACCAGGCGATCAAGGCTGCTCCAATCGGTGCGTTCCACGCCCAGCAACAGTTGGGTGCGGTCGGTCAGGTCACCGGCGTAGGAGAGCTGCAGCACGGCGGGCAGGTCCAGGCCGGTTTCACCGGAGTACTGGCCGGCCAGTTGATCGACGATAGCCCCAGGTACGCCTGGGAAGGCACCCGGCTTGAAGGTGATGTCGCCGTCGATGTCGTAGCTGATCTCGGAGCGGTAGGCCACGCCGAAGTGGTTGGACTCGTCCGGGCTGTAGGTCAGGCCGACGTTCCAGCCGAAGGCGTCGTCGTCGCCTTCCAGGCGGGTGGCGGCGTTTTCGATGTCGGCGTCGATCTGCTGGTAGTTGACGCCGGCGCCGAGGCGCAGGTTGTCGGTGATCTGGATGCCCACCGCCGGATTGATGTTGATGGTCTGCACATCGGAGGTCTGGGCGTAGAAGTCACCGGAAGCGGGTACGCCGGTCGGGGACAGGGCGTTACCCCAGTTGTCTTCGTATTCGATCTTGGTGCCGTAGGGGGCGTTGATGCCCAGGCCGAAGGTCACGCGGTCGTTGAAGGGCATGGCCAGGAAGGCGCTGCCGACGAACGGCTCCACGTCTTCGAAATCACCGGGGCCGGAGGCGCCGTTGGCTTCAAAGGTGGTGTCGATCCACACCTGGTGGGCGGCGATGGACACCTCGGCGGTGTTCAGGCCGGCCAGGGTGGCGGGGTTATACCATTGGTTGGTGGCGTCCTCGCTGAGTACGGCGGAGCCGGCATAGGCGGTGCCCATGGCGGATACGGACTGATAAGACACGCCAAAACCTGAAGCGGCGGCGGTACCGGATGCCAGTGACAGCACGGAACCGGCGATCAATGCGCCTCTTATTTTCATAATGTTCTCCATCAAATCGAGCCTAAAACGGTGCCCTGCCCCGTCATTCCGCTGGCGCGGGGCACCATAAAATTACCGGGTTTTACACCGGTGGCGTAAGAATAAACTCGCACCCCGGTAGGGAGAAGGCGGGGAATGTAAAACTGGTGGTTTTTGATCAAATAAAGGCGACCGGTCGGTCGCCTTTTTGGGAAGGCGGTGCCGCCCACGGCCCCGGGGCGGGGCCGTGGGCGGCGCGGCATCAACCGGCCAGCAGGGCGCGGGCGATGATGGTTTTCATGATTTCGTTGGTGCCGCCGTAAATACGCTGTACACGGGCGTCGGCGTACATACGGGCGATCGGGTATTCCCACATGTAGCCGTAGCCGCCGTGCAGCTGCAGGCACTCGTCGATGATCTCGCACTGCAGGTCGGTGACCCAGTACTTGGCGCCGGCGGCGGTGGGGATGTCCAGCTCTTTCTTGAGGTGCATCTCCAGGCAGCGGTCCACGTAGGCGCGGGCCACGTCGAGCTTGGTGCGCAGCTCGGCGAGTTTGAACTGGGTGTTCTGGAAATCAGCGACGCGCTGGCCGAACGCCTTGCGCTCTTTCACGTAGTCCAGGGTGTGCTCAAAGGCGCTTTCCGCCATGGCCAGGCCGTTGATGGCGATGCCGAGGCGTTCCTGGGGCAGTTCCTGCATCAGATAGATGAAGCCCATGCCCTCGTCGCCGATCAGGTTTTCCGCCGGCACTTTCACGTCCTGGAAAAACAGCTCCGAAGTGTCCTGGGCCTTCATGCCCACTTTCTTCAGGTTCTTGCCTTTCTGGAAGCCTTCCATGCCCTCTTCGACGATCAGCAGGCTGGTGCCCTTGGCGCCTTTGCTGGGGTCGGTCTTGGCCACCACGATCACGATGTCGGCGTTCTGGCCGTTGGTGATGAAGGTCTTGGAGCCGTTGAGGATGTAGTGATCACCGTCCTTCACGGCGTTGGTCTTGACGCCCTGCAGGTCGGAGCCGGCACCCGGTTCGCTCATGGCGATGGCGCCGATCAGCTCGCCGCTGACCATCTTCGGCAGCAGGCGCTGCTTCATTTCCTCGGAACCGTAGTGCTCGATGTAGGGCGCCACGATTTCGGTGTGCAGGCCCCAGCCGATGCCGGTCAGGCCGGCGCGGGAGATTTCCTCGCTGACCACCACGCTGTAGAGGAAGTCGGCGCCGATGCCGCCGTACTCTTCGCTCACCATGGGGCACAGGAAACCCTGCTCGCCGGCCTTGCGCCAGAGCGCCTTGGGCACCTGGCCGGTTTGTTCCCACTCTTCGTGATGTGGGACGGCTTCGTTTTCCAGGAACTTGCGGACGGTGTCGCGGAACGTCTCGTGGTCGGAACTGAACAGGGTACGGGGGATCATTGTGCTCTCCGGTTGACTCGAACTGGAGACAGAGTGTCTAGCCCCCGGGAACCGGGGGCAATGACCAAAACGCTCAGGCCAGGTGCTCTCGCGCTAGGTACTCCTGCGATTGCATCTCCAGCAGGCGCGAACGGGTGCGTTCGAACTCGAACTCCAGACGGCCGCCGGCGTAGAGGTCCTCGATCGGGGTCTCCGCGGCCACCACCAGCTTCACGCCCCGGTCATAGAATTCGTCGACCAGATTGATGAAGCGACGCGCGCGGTCGTCGCTGCCGGCGCCCATGCGTTCCACGCCGGAGATCAGCACGGTGTGAAACTCACGGGCGATTTCGATGTAGTCGTTCTGGCTGCGCGGACCGTCGCAGAGCGCCCGGAAGTCGAACCAGACCACGTCGTCGGTGGATTTCACCGTGGCGATCTTGCGCCCTTCCACCAGAATGTTGCCCTGGTCGCGGTGGCGGCCGTGGCCCGGCGCCAGCGCGGCGAAACGCTCGGCCATGAAGCGGTCCGCCTCGGCGCCCAGCGGGCAGTGGAACAGCTCCGCCTGCTCCAGCAGGCGCAGACGGTGGTCGTGGCCGCCGTCCACGTTCATTACCCGGGTATGCAGTTTGAGCGCTTCGATGGCGGGCAGGAAACGGGCGCGCTGCAGGCCGTCCTTGTACAGGCCGTCGGGCTCGATGTTGGAGGTGGTCACCAGGGTGACGCCCTGATCGAACAGGGTCTGCATCAGGGTGCCGAGAATCATGGCGTCGGTGATGTCGGTGACGAAGAACTCGTCGAAACAGAGCACCCGGTAGCGGGCCGCGAATTCCCGGGCGATGCTGGTCAGCGGATTTTTCTCGCCCTGCCGGTCGCGCAATTGGCGGTGCACTTTCTGCATGAAGCGGTGGAAGTGCATGCGCCGCTTTTCCTCGAACGGCAGACACTCGAAGAACACATCCATCAGGTAGGTCTTGCCGCGCCCCACGCCGCCCCACATGTACAGGCCCTTGAAGGGCTGGCGCTTGCTCTTGCGCAGGCGCGCCAGCAGCCCCTTGGCGGGCCGGTCTTCAAGCAGGCGGTGGTACAGGTGATCGAGCGCGCGGACCGCCTCTTCCTGGGCCGGGTCGCGCACGAATTCGGGGCGGGCCAGATCGGCCTGATACTTCTCGAGAGGCGTCATGATTTCCCGGGATGATGAACGGCGGGTCAATGTAGCGTTCCCGGGCACGGGTGACAAGACGGCCCGGGACGCGCCGGCTCAGGGGAGCCGCGAAGCGGCCACCTCGCGGAGATTGACCAGCTGGCCGTGGAAGAAGTGGCCGCTGTCCGGGAAGCGGATCAGATCCGGGGCCAGCGCGGTGCTTTCCGCCCAGCGGAACACTTTGTCCGCGGGCACCACCTCGTCGTCCTCGCCCTGTACCACGGTCACCGGGCAGCCCACCTTCTCGATGCTCTCGAAGCCGTAGTGATGCACCGGCGGGGCCACCAGGAACAGGGCCGCCGGCGCCTCGCCGTTGGCGGCCAGCACCTCGGCGCCGCGCGCCGCCACGAAGCTGCCGAACGAGAAGCCCGCCAGCCACAGCGGGGTGCCGGGGTACTTTTTGCTGAGCCAGCGGTGCACGGCGATCAGGTCTTCCACTTCGCCGATGCCGTCGCTGTAGGCGCCCTGGCTTTCACCGACGCCGCGGAAGTTGAAGCGCAGGGCGGCGGCGCCCGCGTCCCGGGCGGCGCGAATCAGGGTGGTCACCACTTTGTTATCCATGGTGCCGCCGAATTGGGGATGAGGGTGGCAGACGATGGCGATCATGGCAGGGTTCTCCGTTTCCCCTTCAAGCACCGCTTCCAGGGTGCCTTCCGGACCCTCCAGGGCCAGCCGGTCACGACTCATGGTTTCCTCCCGATACAATTTCCGGGCCGCTTTTCTTGGCGCGGCAACTAGGACTGTGCTGCAATGTGCTGGCTAAGGAGTATGACATGGATATGCTGACAACCCACCTGCTCTCTTTCCTCGCCGGCCTGGTGGCCGGCGCCGGTGTTTTATACTGGCTGCTGCCCGCGCGGCGCCAGGGCAGCCAACTGATTCGCGAGCGTGATGAAGCCCGCAACGCGCTTAATCACTACCGGGACCAGGTGGACCGCCACTTCCTGGAAACCGCCGATCTGGTCAACGACCTGACCCAGTCCTACCGGGCGGTGCATCAGCATCTGTCCCAGGGCGCCCACGGTCTGTGCAGCGAGGCGGGCCGGCGCAAGGCGGCGGCGAAGAACCTGGACGCGGCGTTCGAGCCGGACACCCCGGCTTCGCAACCGCTGGATTACGCACCCAAGGCCCAGGGCACGCTGTCCGAGGACTTCGGCCTGGGCAAGAAGAAGGCCGACGGGCCCTACAGCCCGGTGGGCCGGGACGAGGACGAGCCCGCCGCGGTGGTGGCGCCGCCGCGGGATTACGCGGATGTGGGCAATGATGATGATGACAGTGATAAGCCGCGCTGATTTAGAACGCTCAAAATGAGGGCTCCGGGATCCTGCCGGCCGGCTTTGCCGGCCTTTCGCGGGCGGGGCCCGCTCCCACAGCGGCCGCTCCCACAGAGAGCATAAAAAAACCCGGCTCAAAGCCGGGTTTTTTATTTGCCTGAAGAGCGCGGGGCTTAGCGGGCCGAGTGGCCTTTCAGCTCCACCTTCACTTTTTCGTGTTCCTGCAGGCCCTGGTAGTAGTTGCGCAGCACTTCCAGCACTTCCGGGCGGCTGAAGTTGTCCGGCACGTCGCCGCCTTCGCTGAGCAGCTTGCGCAGCTTGGTGCCGCTGACCAGTACGCGGTCGTCGGCGGTGTGCGGGCAGGTGCGCATGCTGGCCATGGTGCCGCACTTGTCGCACCAGAAGGTCCAGTCGATCTTCAGCGGCTGGGTGATCAGCGCGTCGTTGGGGATCTCGTCGAAGATGTGGTGGGCGTCGAACGGGCCGTAGTAGTCGCCCACGCCGGCGTGGTCACGGCCGACGATCAGGTGCGAGCAGCCGTAGTTCTGGCGGAACAGCGCATGCAGCAGCGCCTCTCGGGGGCCGGCGTAACGCATGTCCAGCGGGTAGCCGGACTGCACCACGGTGTTCTCCACGAAGTAGTGCTCGACCAGGGTGCTGATCGCTTTCTGGCGCACTTCCGCCGGGATGTCACCGGGCTTCAGGTTGCCCAGCAGCGAGTGCACCATCACGCCGTCACAGATTTCGATGGCGATCTTGGCCAGGTGCTCGTGGGAGCGGTGCATGGGGTTGCGGGTCTGGAAGGCGGCGACGCTTTTCCAGCCGCGCTGTTCGAACATGGCGCGGGTTTCGGTGGGCGTCATGTAGATGCCGGCGTACTTCTCCGGGAAGTCGCCCTGGCTGAACACCTTCACCGGGCCGGCCAGGTTGACGTCGCCCTGGGCGAGCACCATTTTCACGCCTGGGTGCTCTTCGTCCGTGGTCTTGAACACCTGCTGGCACTCGTGGGCCTTGTCGATGGTGTACTTCTCGTTGACCACCATGGAGCCCATGATGTCGCCGTTGTCATCCACCAGCGCCACTTCGGCGCCGTCGGCCAGGCCGTCGGCGGTGGCCTGGTCGGTGGACAGGGTGATCGGGATCGGCCAGAACACGCCGTTGGCCAGTGCCATGTTGTCGCACACGCCCTGCCAGTCGGCCTTGCCCATGAACCCGTCCAGCGGGGTGAAACCGCCGATGCCGAGCATGATCAGGTCGCCGCGCTCGCGGGAACTGAGGGTGATTTTCGGCAACGTCTCGGCGGCGGCCAGCGCGCTTTCCCGTTCCGCGCCTTCCAGCAACAGAATGTTCAGCGTCTCGCTGCCGTGGGGTTTCACCAATTGCGACATGTTCACTCCCTAGATGGTCGGTTGTGTCTGTGATGGCGGCGGATTATACCGGCCCGCGTCCGGGGCCCTCCACCGCTGCTAAGAACTTTCGGTTTGGTGCTTATAGCCGCAAGCTCTGCGCGTTACGCCCAGGGCACGCGCAACTTGACCGGCGCCGGCTCCAGTTCGATCTCGGCGGGCAGCCAGCCCACCGGGTCGCCGTCCGCCTGCACCGGCTCCAGGCCGGGCGCGGTGACGGTGACCTTCTCGGCGCTCAGCGAAGCGACACCGTCGACCCGCTCCATGCGCCCCACCACCAGCGCCGCCAGGCAGCGCAGCAAGAAGCCAAGGCCCGGGCGCTGGAACATCAACACCTGCAGGCTGCGCTTGGCCAGGCCCGCTTCGCGGCTGAGCACGAAGCTGCCGCCGTAGTAGCGGCCATTGGTGATCACCGCGGAAAAGCAGTCCAGCGGGCGGCCGTCCACGGTGATCCGGTACTGCACCTGACCGTAGCGGAACAGTTGGCGGATCATGCTGATCACATAGGCGAGCTTGCCGACCCGGCGCTTGAGAATCAGGTCCACCTGATCGACCACCCAGGCGTCGTAGCCGATGCCCGCCATCACCATGAAGCGGCGGCCGTTCAGCCGCGCCGGGGTGACGTTCAGGGTGCGGCCGTCGAGCACCACCTTGGCGGCGGCTTCCGGGCGGCGCGGAATCGACAACTCCCGGGACAGCACATTGGCGGTGCCGATCGGAAACAGCGCCAGCGCCACGCCCGGGTTGAGGCCGTTGATCACGTCGTTGGTGGTGCCGTCACCGCCGGCCGCCACCACCACCTCGCCCTGATCGGCCAGGCCGCGCAGATAACGGGTGGCGTCGCCGGGCGCGCGGGTGTGGTAAAGCCGCACCTTGCCGCCGCCCTCTTCCAGCGCGCGCACGAAATGGCGCAGCCGCCGCTCCCTGCCGCCCCCGGCGGTAGGGTTGTAAATCACCGTGATGTTCATGCGTTCCCGTACTGCCGAAGAGATGCCGCCCTAGACCGGGTTATCGATATCGATGAAGGTATGTTCCAGCCCGTACTCATTGGCGAGCCACTCCCCCACCGCCTGCACCCCGTAGCGCTCGGTGGCGTGGTGCCCGCAGGCGAAATAATGAATGCCGGTTTCACGGGCGAAATGCGTGGTGGGCTCGGAAATCTCACCGCTCAAGTAGGCGTCCACACCGAGCGCCTGGGCCTGTTCGATAAAGCCCTGGGCGGCGCCGGTGCACCAGGCCAGGGTTTCGATTTCGTCCTCGCCGTCGCCGATGTGCAGCGCCTCGCGCCCCAGCACCGACTCCACATGGACGGCGAAATCGCGGGCGCTCATCGGGTCGTCCAGACGCCCCACGTTGCCGATGGAAAGCGGGTTGCCCGCTTCCATGCCGCCTTCGACGCGCAGCCCCAGGCGACGCGCGAGTTGCGCATTGTTGCCCAATTGCGGGTGCGCATCCAGCGGCAGATGGTAGGCGAACAGGCTGATGTCGTGGCGCAGCAGGCTCTGCAGCCGCTGCTTTTTCATGCCACGAACACGCTGGTCCTCGTTTTTCCAGAAGTAGCCGTGATGCACGAAGATGGCGTCCGCTTCTTCGACGATGGCCGCGTCGATCAGCGCCTGGCAGGCGGTGACGCCGGTCACCAGCCGCCGCACCTGCTCGCGGCCTTCCACCTGAAGCCCGTTGGGGCTGTAGTCACGGAAACGGTGAGGCTGCAGCTCGTCGTCGAGCACACGCAGCAAATGATCGCGTTTCAGCATGGAGGTCTCCCTGCTACTATTGCGCGCAGTCTACATGATTCGCGGGGGCGGAGGCTTGGATAAGTGTTAACAGGCCCGTTATTAAAACTGTTTCGATTTCTGGCGTTGCCGGTGGTCGCCGGCCTGGCCGTGGGCCTGTCGGTGCTGTGGTGGTACGAGCACGGGCCCGGCGCCCGCGACGCCGGCGCGCCGGCCACCGCCACGGCGCCCCGCGCGGACAGCTACTCGGACGCGGTGGCCCGGGCGGCGCCGGCGGTGGTCAACGTCTATACCACCCAGATCGTCACCCGCGGCGGCGAGCAGCTCAGCGACGACCCGCTGTTCAACCGCTTCATGGAGCGCCCGCGCCGCGAGCGCGCCCTGGCCAGCCTGGGCTCCGGGGTGCTGGTGTCCTCCGAAGGCTATGTGCTGACCAGCTACCATGTGATCCGCGACGCCGATGAGATCCTGGTGGCCCTGCGCGACGGCCGGGACGCCCCGGCGCGGGTGGTGGGCACCGACCCGGAAACCGATCTGGCGCTGCTGCAGATCGCCCTGGAAGACCTGCCGCAAATCGAACTGAACGGCCCGCAGCCGGTGAGCGTCGGCGACGTGGTGCTGGCCATCGGCAACCCGCTGGGCGTGGGCCAGACCGTGTCCATGGGCATCGTCAGCGCCACCGGCCGCACCCATCTGGGCATCGCCACCTTCGAGAATTTCATCCAGACCGACGCGGCCATCAACCGCGGCAACTCCGGCGGCGCGCTGATCAACACCCGTGGCCACCTGATCGGCATCAACACCGCCATTCTGTCCTCGGACGGCAACTGGCAGGGCATCGGCTTCGCCACCCCGGCGTCGATCGCCAGCGAGGTGATGTCCGACCTGATCGAACACGGCCGGGTGATCCGCGGCTACCTGGGCGTCACCGTCCAGGACATCAACCCCACCCTGGCGGAAACCTTCGGCATGGACGACGTGGTCGGCGGCGTGGTCACCGAGGTGGTGTCCGGCAGCCCGGCCCAGGACGCCGGCCTGCAAGCCGGCGACGTGCTGATCGGCATCGACGGCAACACCATGAAGGACGGCTACGAGGCGATGAACCGCATCGCCGGCACCGAGCCGGGCACCAAGCTGACCCTCAACGTGCGGCGCAATACCCAGGAGCTGGAGCTGGACGTGACCATCGGCACGCGCCCACCAGCGAACGAAAGTTAATAGTGAATAGTTAACAGTTAACAGCGAAACCACCTCTCAGATAGGCCTGAGCGCCCGACGGGTTTCGCTATTAACTATTCACTGTTAACTATTAACTGCTAAGGATTTCTTCCAGGGCTTCGGTGAGCTCCCGGTTCTGATCGGGGCGCCCCACCGTTATCCGCAGGTGGTCGGCGATGCGTTCGGGTTTGCCGAAGTGGCGGACGATGATGCCGCGCTCGCGCAGCGCCGCCGCCAGGTCGGCGCCGGGACGGGTGGCGTGGCGGCAGAACAGGAAGTTGGCCGCCGAGGGCAGCACCTGGAAGTGCATCGTTTCCAGCGCGTGGCGCAGGGTTTCGCGCTCTTCGATCACCAGTTCGCGGCCGCGTTGGAAAAAGTCGTCGTCCTCGAAGGCGGCCTTGCCGGCGGCGATCGCCAGCCGGTCCAGCGGGTAGGAATTGAAGCTGTTCTTGATCCGCTCCAGCCCGTCAATCAACTCAGGATGGCCCACCGCGAAGCCGATGCGCACACCGGCCAGTGACCGCGATTTGGAGAGCGTCTGGGTGACCAGCAGGTTGGGGTAGCGGTCCACCAGGGCGATGGCGCTGTCGCCGCCGAAATCCACGTAGGCTTCGTCGATCACCACCACCGACTCCGGGTTGGCGGCCAGCACGGCTTCAATGGCGTCCAGCGGCAGCAGCCGGCCGGTGGGCGCGTTCGGGTTGGGGAAGATAATGCCGCCGTTGGGGGCGGTGTAGTCGGCCGGATCGATGGCCAGGTCGTCGTCCAGCGGCACCGGCCGGTAATCAATGTCGTAGAGCCCGCAGTACACCTTATAAAAGCTGTAGGTGATGTCCGGGAACAGCAGCGGCCGGTCCTGCTTGAACAGACCAAAGAAGATGTGCGCCAGCACCTCATCGGAACCGTTGCCGACGAACACCTGGGCGCGGCTGACGCCGTGGTAGGCGGCGATGGCGTCCTTGAGCTCAGTGGCGTCCGGGTCCGGATACAGGCGCAGGCGGTCGTCGGCGGCCGCACGGATCGCCTCGATCACCCTGGGCGAGGGGCCCAGCGGGTGCTCGTTGGTGTTGAGCTTCACCAGCCGCGCCATTTTCGGCTGCTCGCCGGGCACGTAGGGCTCCAGGTCGCGGACGAAGGGGCTCCAGAATCGGCTCATAGCGGCTTCTTGATCCTCATTTCGGCGCTGCGGGCGTGGGCGGTGAGACTCTCCGCGCGGGACAGCACCGAGGCGATTTTACCCAGCTCGCTGGCGCCTTCCGGCGAGCAGCCGATCAACGAGCTGCGCTTCTGGAAGTCGTACACGCCCAGCGGCGACGAGAACCGCGAGGTGGCGCTGGTGGGCAGCACGTGGTTGGGCCCGGCGCAGTAGTCACCGAGCGCCTCCGGGGTGTGGCGGCCCAGGAAGATGGCGCCGGCGTGGCGCACTTTCTTCGCCCAGACCTCGGCGTCATCCAGGGACAGCTCCAGGTGCTCCGGGCAGACGCGGTTGACCACCTCCATGGCCTGATCCAGGTCGTCCACCTGAATCAGGGCGCCACGGTTGGCCATCGAGGTGCGGATCACGGCTTCCCGCTCCAGGGTCGGCGCCAGGCGCTCCATGGCCTCTTCCACCCGGGCGAGGAAATCCGCGTCCGGGCTGACCAGGATGGATTGCGCCTCTTCGTCGTGCTCGGCCTGGGAGAACAGGTCCATGGCGATCCAGTCCGGATCGGTCTTGCCGTCGCAGACCACCAGAATCTCCGAGGGCCCGGCGATCATGTCGATGCCCACCTTGCCGAACACCTGGCGCTTGGCCTCGGCCACGTAGATGTTGCCGGGGCCGACGATCTTGTCCACCGCCGGCACTGTCTCGGTGCCGAACGCCAGCGCCCCCACCGCCTGGGCGCCGCCCAGGGTGAAGAAACGCTCCACGCCGGCCACCGCCGCCGCCGCCAGCACCATGTCGTTGAGCTCGCCGTCCGGCGCCGGGCTGACCATGACGATTTCGGCCACGCCGGCGACCCGGGCGGGCAGCGCGTTCATCAGCACCGAGCTGGGGTAGGCGGCCTTGCCGCCGGGCACGTAGATGCCGGCGCGGTCCAGCGGGGTCACCTGCTGGCCCAGCAGGGTGCCGTGGGCGTCGCGGTAATGCCAGGAATCCTGCTTCTGGCGGGCGTGGTAATCGCTGACCCGTTCGGCGGCCGCTTCCAGGGCCTGGCGCTGCTCGGCGGGCAGACGCTCAAGAGCCGCTTCCAGCTGCGCCCGCTCCACGGTCAGATCCGCCATGGAGGTGGCGTCGCGGCGGTCGAAGCGGTTGGTGTACTCCACCACCGCGGCGTCGCCCCGGCCGGCCACGTCACGCAGGATACCGCGCACCCGCTCGCCCACTTCCTCATCGCGCTCTTCGCTCCAGGCGGTGAGCGCCATCAGGCGGGGAACGAAATCCGCGTCGTTGGCGTTTAAACGGTTGGTCTTCATGCTGTTTCCCGGCGTTGCTCCACGGCTTGCTCGAGTTTATCAAGAATCGCCTGAATCGCGGCGTGACGGGTCTTCATGCTGGCCCGGTTGACCACCACCCGGGAGGAAATGTCGTCGGCGATGGTTTCGGTGGGCTCCAGGCCGTTGGCGCGCAGCGTGTTGCCGGTGTCGACGATGTCCACGATGCGGTCCGCCAGCCCCACCAGCGGCGCCAGTTCCATGGCGCCGTAGAGCTTGATGATCTCGGCCTGCTTGCCCTGCTGGGCGAAATACTGGCGCGCCACGTTGACGAACTTGGTGGCCACCCGCAGGCGCCCGCTCACCGGCGGCGCGTCCTTGAGCGCGGCCACCATCAGCTTGCAGCGGGCGATTTCCAGATCGAGCGGCTCGAAGATGCCTTCGGCGCCGTTTTCCATCAGCACGTCCTTGCCGGCCACGCCCATATCGGCGCCGCCGTGCTGCACATAGGGCGGCACGTCGGTGGCGCGGATGATGATGATCTGCACGTCATCGCGGGTGGTGTCGAAGATCAGCTTGCGGGACGCGGACGGGTCCTCCAGCAGCTCGATACCGGCGTGCTTGAGCAGCGGCAGCGTCTCGTCAAGTATGCGGCCCTTGGAGAGGGCGATAATCAGCGGTTTTTCGGACATGTCGGTTTCCATCGGCGCCACGCTTCAGCCGGGTACGCGGCGAATCACGGCGCCCAGCGATTGCAGTTTTTCCTCGATGCACTCGTACCCCCGGTCGATATGGTAGATACGCTGCACGGTGGTGTCGCCCTCGGCGACCAGGGCGGCGATCACCAGAGACGCCGAGGCGCGCAGGTCGGTGGCCATCACCGGCGCGCCGGTGAGGCTGGCCACGCCGCGGCAGATGGCGGTGTTGCCCTGCACTTCGATGTCGGCGCCCATGCGGTTCATTTCCTGCACGTGCATGAA
>MRWF01010642.1_pt1 | contig 32081 bp, 31 predicted proteins | sample 1013331 | NCBI WGS metagenome assembly MRWF01 (sample SAMN06117577, study PRJNA244670) | biofilm metagenome | biome: Water; feature: Cathode Biofilm; material: Biofilm; isolation source: microbial consortium enriched at the cathode of a solar microbial fuel cell | place: USA: District of Columbia ... | reverse complement strand
ATCCGTCAGGACCTGAGCCAGCCACTGCCGATGCTCCGGCTTGTTCAGGGCGATGTTGGCTCGGGCAAGACCGTCGTCGCGGCATTGGCGGCGTTGCAGGCTATTGGCGCCGGTGCACAAGTAGCCCTGATGGCGCCCACCGAAATCCTTGCCGAACAGCATTTTCAGAATTTCCGGGCATGGCTGGAGCCTCTGGGCATCCGTCTCGCGTGGCTATCCGGGAAGGTAAAAGGAAAGACCCGGACGGAAACGCTGGAAGCGGTCCAGTCAGGGGATGCCGCCGTGGTGATCGGCACCCATGCCCTGTTTCAGGACGACGTCAGGTTCCATCGTCTTGCCCTGGTCATCGTCGATGAACAGCATCGTTTCGGCGTCCACCAGAGGCTGGCCTTGCGGGAAAAGGGTGTCGGTGGCTCACTGGCACCTCATCAGTTGATCATGACCGCAACACCCATTCCCCGTACGCTTGCCATGAGCGCCTATGCCGATCTGGACACCTCGGTGATTGATGAGCTGCCTCCAGGACGGAAGCCGATCGAAACCATTGTGATTCCCGACAGCCGCAGGGAAGACGTGATTGAGCGGGTTCGGGGCGCCTGCCGGGAAGGTCGACAGGCCTATTGGGTTTGCACGCTGATCGAGGAATCCGAGGCTCTGCAGTGTCAAGCTGCGGAGGTGACTGCCCAGGAGCTTGCCGAGCGATTGCCGGACCTGAAAGTGGGGCTGGTGCATGGCCGGCTGAAGGCTCAGGAAAAGGCGGCGGTGATGGAGCAGTTCAAAGTTGGCGAGCTGGACCTGCTGGTGGCCACAACGGTCATTGAAGTGGGCGTTGACGTACCTAATGCCTCGCTGATCATCATTGAGAACCCTGAGCGCTTGGGCCTGGCCCAGTTGCATCAGCTTCGCGGTCGGGTTGGCCGGGGGGAGCAGGCGAGTTTTTGTGTGTTGATGTATCACCCGCCCCTGTCTGCCAATGGCAAGGCCCGCCTGCAGGCGCTCAGGGACAGCCAGGATGGCTTCTTTATTGCCGAGAAAGACCTGGAGATTCGGGGGCCGGGCGAAGTATTGGGTACCCGGCAAACCGGTATGATGCAATTTCGTCTGGCGGACTTCGAACGCGACAAGGGCTGGATTGAGCCAGTTCGGAAAATGGCACCGGGCCTGATGGTCCACCCGGAAATTGTCCGGGCTCTGGTTCGCCGATGGCTCGGCGACCGGGCGCGCTATGGCGACGTGTGAAGGCGTCCAATGAGCCTTCGAAAGCGTATGAAATCGCTTTGGAAATAGAGTTCAGTCAACGTCAGGGCCATTTCTTTGCCCTATACTGAACTTAATGTGATTTTCTCACTCGGATTATCCGACGGAAAGCAGCAATATTCGGGAGAACTTTATGGAATTACCTGTCGCAGTTCAGCAGGCTCTGGGCGAGACCGCAGCTGGTGTATCGCTTAGGGATGCAGGCCAGGCGAGCCGGACAGAACTGTTGCGAATGGTTCTGCTCAATGATGAGCAAGGGAACCTTCAGGTAATCTGCCGCCGCGACGATCTGATTGACCTGGAACAGTTGAACAAGCAACTGGGCCGGGACCTGCGCCTGATGAAGCGTCGCGAGCAGCTGCGGGTTCGGGAGAGGGCTGGCCTCAAGGCACTCCCGGCATTGCCATCACTGACAGGCTGGCCAACCGTGGTCGATGAACGCGTGGATGAGCTGCCCTCGGTTGCCCTGGAACTGGGCGAGCAGAATCTGGCGATGGTCATGCCTGCAGAGGACTTCCGGGCCCTGACGGCCAACGCGGACAGGCGCTCCCTGGCCGTTGCTCCGGAGTCCATCAAGGTTAACCTCGATGACCACGGCAAGGACCGGGAGCAGTTTCATTCCGCCATTAAAAAGTTTACCAGCCTGAGAATACAGCAACGGCTTGAAGACACCCTGGAGCTGCCGCCGTTGCCGGAAACCGCCCAGAGGATTATCCATCTTCGGGTTAATCCTAACGCCGTCATGGGCGATTTGGTGGATATTGTGGAGAGCGATCCAAGCCTCGCAGCGCAGGTGGTAAGCTGGGCCTCGTCGTCGTTCTATGCGGCAGCGGGCCAGGTGAAGTCTGTGCACGACGCCGTCTCCCGGGTACTTGGGTTTGATCTGGTGATGAACCTTGCAATGGGGCTTTCCCTCGGGCGGGCGCTAAAACAGCCACAGGATCATCCGGACGGGTACGTGGATTACTGGCAGCAGGCGATCTGGCAGGCCCAGTCAGCCGGCATCCTGGCCAGCATGATGCCCCGGGGCGAGCGGCCGGTGTTCGGCCTTGCCTATCTTGGCGGTCTCCTCCACAACTTTGGCCACCTGGTGCTTGCCCAGGTTTTTCCTCCCCATTTCAAGCTGGTGTGCCGTTCCCTTGAGGTGAACCCGGATATCGATTCCTCAGTCACCGAGCATTATTTTCTTGGTATCACCCGCGAACAGATTGCGGCCCAGTTGATGGAAAACTGGGGCATGCCGGACGAGGTTACCCTGGCGATCCGTTATCAGAAAAACCCGTCTTACGATGGTAGCCATAGCGTTTATGCCCGGTTGCTCTGGTTGGGCCGGCAGCTGTTGACCGCCCGTGGCGTGGCTTTGGGTGCGGGGGAAGACGTCAGCCAGGCATTTTATGACGAGTTGGGGCTGAATCGGGAACAGGTTGAAGAGCAGTTCGACGAGCTGGTGAACAGCAAGGACAGCGTTATGGCCATGGCCGGCATGATGAGCCAGTAAGGTCAGCATTCCCCATATTTTGACTCAAAAAAAGCCGGCCCAGAGGCCGGCAAGCTCACCCGCTTTATTGCAGAGTCGTCCAAACTTATCAGGAGAAAACAACGTTAGGTGGCACCTGCCGCAGATGAAAGGTGCCTCCCTGTTTTCAATTTAGACCCTGATAGAGAAAAGAAAAGTCAACACTTGTAACCTGGAAGGAATGATCGCCGTGTCAGTTTTTCAGCGCGTCAGAACCTTTTGATTTGATGAGCTAAATTATCCTTTTTGCCGACCGCCTGGTTACAAATTGTTACAAAAATAAGGTCTGACCAGTTCCCTGGATGCTTGAATGGCTGACGCTAACCTGAAAAGGAATGGTGTCGGATAGCGGTTGCGGCTCGGCGAATTGCATCGGCATGCTTCTGTTCCACCTCGAAACGTTCCTTGTCCATCTTGTCCACGAACTTTGTCTCCGTTGCTTGCCGTGCCCGGTGCGTGGGCATGTGCTGCAACTGGTCATGCACTTCCTGGAATACTCTGAAAGGTGATTGCTCCAGCAACTCCGGAGCAATGTGATCGAGCAGTCCCTTGAGTCTCAGACAGGCTTCCGAGTATTCGATCTGATCCTCTTCAACCGCCATCGCAATAACATGAACACTGCGGATCATGTCTTGTCTGCGGTTGGTCTGGAACGCCTCGGCTTTGGCCTGTCGTTTGCGATTTTCCGAAAGCAACCCCATCTGACGCCGGATGAAGACCGCCAGCAGAACGATGGCGATGAGACCAGCAATAATCAGACTCCACTGCAGCCACTGGGGCATTTTCGGCTCCTTTTATGAATCAGGCCCGTTTGCGTTGGCGCTCTGGGCGCCAGACTTTGACAGCAACGGGCTGTCCATTCAATACGGAAGTGCCAGAGAGCGGATCAATTCGACCGTCGCTGAGCAAGTCGTTGATGCTGGCACCGGCATGGGCAGCCGCCACTGACTGACCAGTGCCCTCGCGGTCATGGCCCCAGCCATGGGGAATGGATACCACGCCGGGCATGACATCTTCGGTAATCTCAACCGGCAAGACAATCTGCCTGGATTCCGAAGATATTTCTGCCGAGTCAGCGGCTTGCAAACCCAGGCGGCTGGCGTCTTTGGGATGAATCATCAGGGTGCACCGGTCCTTGCCTTTAACCAGCCGCTGACTGTTGTGCATCCACGAGTTGTTGCTCCGGACGTGGCGCCGGCCAATCAGTTGCAGGGAGTCGCCGGCCGGCGCAGCCAGGGCCTCATGGAGCCTGCCAAGGTCGTCCAGGTAGCGCCTTGGCGCAAGGTTGATCTTGCCGTCGCGGGTAAACAGGCGTTCAGGCAGCGATGGCTGGAGAGGGCCCAGATCGACGCCGTTCGGGTTGTCCTTCAGGGCACTCAGGGAAAGCCCTTTCGGTAGCTCCTGCCAGTGGCGGTTCAGGGGGCTGAGCTTGGCCAGTCCACGAAGCGGGTGTCGTTTCGGCAGGATATCCATCACCAGATCGACCGCAGGCTGCAGCAAGCCCCGCGCACGCCCGGCATCAGCGCCATAGGGGCCGGATCGCAAGAGCAGATCAAGGATCGGGTCTGGCCCAATCTGCTTGAAGGCGCGCCAGCCGAGCTCGGCCCGCAGGGGCAGTTGCCCACCTTTCCGGAGCTTTTCCAGCCGGTGGGCCAGTTCCAGTAGAATCTGCCAGTCATGGCGGACACCCGGGCCGGCATCGAACAGTGCTTCGCTGTACTTGGCGAAATTGCGCACCGCAAACATGCTGAAAATCAGATCGTAGTGGCTCCGTTCCAGCGCCGCGGTCGGGGGCAGGATGATATCCGCATGCCGGGTTGTTTCGTTGAGGTAGTAATCCACCGAGACCATGAAGTCGAGGCCGCCCAGGGCTTCCTCCAGACGTCGGCCGTTGGGGCTGGAGAGAACGGGATTGCCGGCAACGGTGACAAAAGCCCTGATCTGCCCATCGCCGGGGGTTAACATCTCATCGGCCATGGTGCTGGCCGGGTATTCTCCGCCGAATTCAGGCAGCCCCTTCACGCGGCTGTGGCGATTGCCGAAGTGACCCTTCTGACCGGCCATGGCACCAAGCTCTACCAGATCAATCGCCGGCTGCGAGAACAGAACGCCGCCGGGCAGGTCCAGCTTCCCGGTCAGGATGTTGAGGCAATAGGCCAGCCAGGTTGCCACACCGCCAAAGGTCTGGGTGCTTGTCCCCATGCGCGTGTAAAGAGCCGCCTTTCGCGTGGTGGCGAGCTGTCGGGTGAGGGCGCGAATGTCCTCCGCGGAAATGCCAGTGTGGGCGCTGACCGCTTCCGGGGTGAAGCTGAGTGCGGCCAGGCGCAGGAGGTCTGCGTCTTTCACCAGCCTTTCCGCCGGGCCGGGATCCACCAGCTCTTCTTCAAACAATGTATGCACCATGGCCATCATCAGCAGGGCATCGCTTCCGGGCCGGACGAAGTGGAATTCGTCGGCCAGCTTGGCGGTCTCGGTGCGGCGGGGGTCGACCACAACCATCTTGCCGCCGCGCTGCTTCAGGGCCTTGAGTCGCCCGCGGAAATCCGGAACCGTCATCAGGCTGCCGTTGGACGCGATGGGATTAGCGCCAATGCAGATAAACAGATCCGTGTGATCGATATCGGGAATGGGAAACAGAACCTGATGCCCGAACATCTCGAGACTGGCGAGCATGTGAGGTAGCTGATCATTGGACGTTGCTGAAAACCGGTTCTGGGTTCCGATGGCCCGCAGCAATGGCATGGTGGCAACCAGAGAGCCATGGTTGTGTACGTTCGGGTTGCCGAGGTAAACGCCGATGCTGTTGCGGCCGTGGTCCTGGCGGGTCTGGTGGAGCTTTTCGGCGACCAGGTCAAACGCCTCCGCCCACTCCATTTCCTGCCAGCCGGTCCCGGTTTTGCGTATCGGCTTTTTCAGGCGGTCCGGATCTTCGTGCAGATCCTGAAGCGCAACCGCCTTCGGACAGATATGCCCCCGGCTGAGCGGATCATTCTCATCGCCCTTGATGGAAGCAATCCGGCCGTCCTTCATTTCGATCGCGACACCGCACATGGCCTCGCAAAGGTGACAGGTACGATAGTGGGTGCCGTTTTCCATGAAGGGGCTCTCCTGAAGGGTTGTTGTTTTGCTATAGCAGTTTCAATCTGCAACCAGATTAGCAGTAAATGGCTTGGATGGGGAAATAACCACCGCTTGTACCCTGTGCAAAAAGGGCCAACCCGAAGGCTGGCCCTTTGCAGTGGTTTCAGAGCTTTTAATGCTCTGCCGGGATCTCTTTGACCGGGTTGGATATGAAGTTGAGGTAAACGCCCTGTTCGGGGATTTGTAGGGGCAGATCAATCGTCACGATTTCGCCGCCAGGCACCCCGAGCGCCCGCGCCCGGACATTAATGTCGACCAGGTTTGAGTTGCGTTGCTCAATCTGCATCCGGCCGTCATCGAAGAAGGTGATGTTGCCCTCCAGTTCAAGCACAAACTCCCGACCGTACAGGTCGTGGCGGCCTCCCAGCGGGATTTCCATATCGGGTGCATCGAGCATCAATTCGGCCCGGGTCTTGAAGACCGGCTGGCCATTTTCACCCTCGGTTATAACCCCGGGTATCAGGCTAGAGCGGCTGCAGCCCGGGCCGGAACACGCTGGGTCGTCCTTGGCATAGCGCATGCGAAGGACCTGGGTATTGGTAATGGACTCCTCCTGGAGTGGGATAAATCCAAAAACCCTAAGCTCTGTGAACACACTGATCGATGTGGTCGCCAACTGCGTGGGATACAGGTTCACCAGAATCCCCTCATCGCCGGTTGGCTCATAAACGCCAGGGCCAATAACTTCCGTGTTGAGGGCGTAGGTCTGGTAGATGAACTTATCTTTGGGGCAACGCTCGCCGGTCTCGCAGCCAACCCGCGCATCGGCAGTACTGGCCACAATCACGGGCGGAGAGGCTGATGCTTCGTTATTGCGAACCCTCAGTTTCGTTGAATTGGCTGAAGCGGCCCAGCCCTCAGCGTCGCTGCCCTGGTGGTCAAACGGCTCAAGGCAGTCCGGGTTGGTGTTGGAGTCACAGTCCACAATGAAGTTGGCATTGGTGTCGCGAACTGGCAGGTTTCGCAGAGGCGTGAAAACGCTGTCCAGAGGCTCCGTTCCGGTGAAATAGATCACCATGTCGTCCGGTCCGTTGTTGCCACCTCCGTCATCAAGCCCTTCAAGCAGGTCGGTTTTCAGCGCAAGGCCATCGGAATCGCAAATCGAGGTGTAGCTTCCAGTCGAGCAGCTTCCTGCATCCTCCGATGACTTCAGGGTGTACCGATAGTGTGCGTCGGCTTCCCAGGGCTGGTCCGGGTAGAACCGGATCCGCTGGAGATTCTTTTCAAGCCGTCCAGGTACGTTGCTTTCCACAACCGTGACCGAACCATTGGGTTCCTGCCTCACTTTCTCAACGATGAAGGTGTCTCCCTGAATAATGGAATTCAGGTCCATGGACTTGGAGAAGACAACGGTAATGGGACGATCTGACGGCATGGTGCTGACCGGTAGAGTGTCACCCACACCGCCATCGGAATAGCACTGTCCCAGTACGCCGGCGGAGAGATCCAGCAGACTATGATCGGTTTCGCAAGGGTAGCCCGGATAGGTGGTCAGGGCCAGGGCAGGGCGCCGGGTTACAGTGGAGCCGCCAATATCATCCAGTGAAAACTGTAACGGTGCCACGGTGGCTGGGTTGCCGGCCAGATCGGTCAAACCATCGATGACGACTTCATAGTCAACGCCATGTCGCAGACCATCGCCCGGATTCAGGATAACGGCAGTTCCGTCCAGTTGTGTCTCAAGTGTCTCAACAGGAACACCATCCGCGAACAGTGAAATTCCGGTATCAATGGAGTCCGCGGCAAGGGGCTCATCAAAGAACAGAATGACAGGATCCCCGGGGCGCTGCATGGACTGGCGCGTATCCGGAATGGCGTTGTCCGGTCCGGGCATCCAGCTGACCAGGCTGGGCGAAGTGCTGTCCAGCTCGCGGAGTAGCTCGGCATCCAGAACCGAATCGGCATCGGTGGCCGCCTGAAGATGGAACGCGATGGTCGAGTCAGTGTACTCCTGGCCGAGAAGGTTTGGTTCCACCATTCCGATGGCATCGATGGTCAATACGCCTTCCTGCACCAGCGCGATGCCGCGCAACTCGACCCCCATCAGATCCTGGGAGAGCGCTGCGTTGGGCTGGGCATTTTCGGTGTTCATGGAGACATCCATAAACAGCGTGATATGTCTGGGCGCGTTGATGTCATTCGTGTAGGGGTTGGGGCTCAGGTAGCCGGATGCGTCTGACAACATGGTGACCTTGATGTTGCCGGTGGTCTGAAGTTGGCCGGTAGCGGCCTCCAGCACAGGAACCTCGCCGCCCACCAGAACATCCAGACTGGTACTGTTCAGCACGCTGCCCCGGGCGATACGCAACGGAAGCGCTTCATCAGCCTCGAATGCCGGCGCATAAGCCAGCTCTGCAAACAGATCGCCGGTCTGTTGGGAGGGGCCTGCTTCTCCCTGGAGCACCGAGTTGAGCGTGACGCCGTTAATGACCTGGCCGTTCAGGACGGATCGGGTGACGTCTTGCTCCGCAATACCTGCGGCCAGCCCGGAATCAACAGCAGACTGCTGAAGTACGACCGTTGGGCCTGTCTCGCGGGGCGTGAATGCGATCTCCTCACTGAACCGGTCTGTTTCGGGCGAAGTCAGGCTGGCCAGGTTTTCCAGGCGCAGGGTATAGGTCTGGCTGGTGTCCAGGACATCGTCCTTGCTGCCACAGTTCCTGGGATCCTCGACCAGACAAGGGTCCACCGTTATCCGGTTGCCTTTTACCAGAACCATCGCTGGAACAATCCCTCCGCTGCCATCCAGCAGCTGGATGGAACCGCCGAGAGCCTTCCAGTCTGGATGGATCGGGTGGGTCATGGCCAGGCGGAATGTGGAGAAGTTCATGGCCTCGAACGGACTGTTGTTTGCCGGAACCTGCCAGGCGATATCAAAATCCGCGGCCGAGTTGGTTATGCTTGCTGGTCCGGAGAAACTTCCCCGAGTCTCGAACTGGATGCCGGCATCGCCGACCGCGTTGGGGGTGTCGATCTGGCGACCGCCCTCCGCAGCCAGCGGTTCGCTGAACGTCACCGTGTAGTCGCCGAGCGTGTCGAGTTCCGAAGAGGGCGACAGCATGAGGCTTTTACCGCCGTCAATCCGGCTGATAGAAAAGGGCAGTGACTGTTCCTGAGATTGCAGCAGAATCTTGTTTTGGAGATCTGCATCCTCATCGGTCAACGCATGGCTGAAGCGCAGAACAATGTCCGCTTTCGGGCTGACATCTGCCTGTCCATCGGCAGGGTAGGAATACACCACCGAGCCGGGGGAGACTTTCTCATTCATGGTCTGTTCGTCGCCACCACAGGCGGCCAGTAACAGGGCGGGTATCAGTGCCAGTGTGTTGTTGTACTTCATGGCGTGCCCTCCTTAAAACTTCAGGGTGATGGAGCCGCTGACAACGTGAACGTCGCCGTCTGCAGTAACCGGCGTTTCGTTGCCATCAAAATCCACCAGTGTGAAATCGCGCTCCTGCAGTTGCTGGTATTGGTAACCGATGTCCAGGCGGACGGGGTAGGCCAGCAGACGGGTGCGGTCATACGTGGCGCTCAGGCCGAGGCCCACGACAATCTTGTCGGTATCGAGGTAATTGATCTCGGGGTTGCGGGTAGACTTGAGCGGTGATTCCTCATAGGCAACGCCGCCCCGCACGGAAAAGTTCTTGTTGAGGGCATACTCGGCGCCGATTCGTGGAACGAGCACGTCGTCGAATTTGATCCGGCTGCCCGGTGCAACGGACTGCTGGTCCTTGATCGTATCGGAGGAAAATTCGTTTTCCAGCTCGGACCAGTTTTGCTGCTCCAAGCTGCCACCAACCCGCCAGTTTTCGCCCTTGTATTGAGCGCCAAAGCCGAAGGTTTCCGGCTGGAAGGAATCAATGGTCGATACCGCCAGGCTGAGGCCGGGATCAGGAATGGTCTGGGTAACAATGATGTTGGAGTCCACCGACGTGGAGGCTGCCGATTTGGTGCGATAGGTGAATGCTGTTTCCCAGCCGTTCAGGAAACAGTCGCTTTCAGGGCAAAAGGTGCTTCCAAGATCGATGTTGGTGCCAAGAATCGTTTTGAGCGAAGGTTCGGCATTGACTGCAAGGCGCTCGCGGCTGGTTTCACCACCCAGAGTCGACACAGCGTCAAGATTTGCCTGGGCATCCAGTGTGACCCGCACCGACGCCCCGGCCGAGATTCCGCGCCAGAGTGGCGTTGCACCACCAATGTTCAGGAACAATGGCTCCTTGCCATACTTGAGAAACTGCCCGTTCTCCGAGGTCTGGGAATCGAACGCCAGCATTTCCTTACCGTATTTCTCGACCCCGGCAATGAAACCCAGATAGATCGGGTGCTTGAAACGAGTCAACGATCCCAGATTGGTTTTCATGCCGATCAGCACGTGCTGGCTGGGAGAGTTGGCAAGGATGTCGCCGTTGGCATTCGGATTAGCAGAACGCAGCTCCTGCTCGGAGTGCAGAATGCCCGCAGTCAGTTCCCCCCGCTCGTCTTTCGTGAGGTAGGCAGGGTTGTAATAGGTGGCTGACACCTGGTCATTGAACATGGACAACGACTGGGCAGTAGCAACATCTACGGGCATTACGCCATAAGTGGTGCCGATGTTGCCCATGCTGGCATGAACGGAAACGGAGAAACCGACAGAGGCGGTGGCGATCGCAAGAGAAAGTGCCCTTGACCGGGAACGGGAGGAAAAAGCCATTGATACACTCCATTACTTCGTTGTTTTTATACTCGGGCCGCGAAAGGACGGCTGGTATTTTTGTTCAGGAGCTAGTGTATTCGGCTTGTCTTTGGGGGACGTTGGCTTTTTTGACGAAAATGAAGGGCGGCAGAACCATGTATCGACAAGCGATTGTCACGGCTTGACCATTTATTGGACTGAAAACAAACACAGGGAATGGTGGGCCCAGCTGGACTCGAACCAGCGACCAAGGGATTATGAGAGCCTTGTAGCCATCACCAACGCTCCACTTAAAACCACGTGTGACCATGAAACAGGGGTTTAGCGATTTAGACCTGCACAGGAACCCACAGAAAAACACAGACCTGTCGACACTTCGTTGACACATGAAAGCATGCTAGTCTTTTGATCTGATCTGTCAGGATGACAGGTAACTGACTGCTTAAATAGGACTTATTGCATGTTCTCCCGGTTGATGTTTGTGGCCCCTATCTTCCTTGGCGCCTGCGCCTCTCCTTATTCAAATTCCTTTTCTAGTGACCAGGAAATAGAGAGAGCCATTGTTGGTAGCTGGCAATGTACTGCTGAATTTGGTGAAGACGATTGGTCTTTAGACGTCGAAACTGTCGATTCATACGCTGCTGATGGAACCTTCAAGTCGGCTGGACCCGCGTTCGTATCCTTCCAAGCCGAAGGCGAATATGTTGAACTGAAGTATTGGTTTGGTAGTTTTGGTACCTGGAAAGCTGAAGATGGTAAATTGCTTGTGGCTTCGGAGGATCTTCGGCTGACGATACTCTCTCATCCCGGTATAGAGGAAGTATTTGACCTAAATGATTCGCTCCCCGAAAGCATGGCTGGACCTGCCTCAATTATCGAGCTGACTGATGATAATCTCGTTCTATCGGTAGATAGCAATTTGCCCTCAGTGATGTGTGTTCGTCTTGACGGATGATGATCAATGCAGACCGCAACCCCTTTTGTGACTGGGTGGGTTTAGCGTCTACTTATTGCAGTGTAAAGTTGCCCTTCAATTGTCTATCGCCCCATGGAAGGACAAATGCTCATGAAGTCTAGAGTCACTGTGTTATTCACTTTCGCGCTGATCGCCGGTTGCGGCGGATCAGGCAACGATGCCCAACTTTCTTCCTCAGAACAGCCCGAGCAGTTGCCAACGAGGTCAGTTGAGAATCCAGTCTGCACAGATACTGCCACTGCTTTGCCGGAATGCTGGGCTTCTTCGTGTGAGCTGATTGATAGCAATGAACAAACGGAAGTGTTCTACGGGCGCTCAGTAGTCGCGTTTTCGAATGATGGCCAGCTTCGTCAGTATCTTCAAGCATTCGAGAACGCCAATTGTATTGCGCCTGCCAAATCCACAACAGAGCTGCTCTCGGACACAACCTTTGAATTGTTGCCAAGGGTTGAGGGTGAGGATGAGGGCAACATAGACGGCCACATCGAATTTACGTTGGGGGAAGCGGCTACGAATGTTCTTCCTGGTTGGTCTGGGGGAGAGGCCACGGCCGCGACTCCTTACGACCTTACCGCTGAAAACGTACTGTGTTTCGATTCGAACGTGATCGCGTTTCATGAGAATGGCTGGGATATCACTGTTACAGGGGCGCCCAGTCTGGGCATTGATTACGAAGGATGTCTTTCTCCCTTTCAGTGAGGGATTACATTAGTCATGCGAAGAAACTATGAGGTGCTTCTAGACTGCTGTTTACAATCGAAAACACCTGCGGTACCGTTCATCTCAATCTTTTTCTGAGCACTACGAGATACTCGAGCTGCTCTTAACCTTCCAGTACAGTCATGCACGGCTGGTTCCATTGGGCACGCGATATGCGGTCGGTGGGCGAACCATTTGCCGGTATGATTTTGTCCAAAAAAAGACCCAGCCTCAAAAAGCCAAGAAACCAAGCCTTCAAGCAGCAGAATGGGCTGTGCTTCTACTGCCATAAGCCGATGTGGATCTCTGATATTGATGCATTCGCTCGGCAATATGGAATATCACTAAACCAGGCTCAGTACCTCAAGTGCACTGGAGAGCATCTTGTAGCCCACAGTGAAGGTGGAAGCGGGAAGTTGAAAAACATCGTTGCGGCGTGCAGGTTCTGCAACGAGAAAAGACACAAAAGGAAAACCCCGCCGGATCCACAAGCATACTCCGCTTTGGTTGAGCGCCGGCTCCAGAAAGGTCGTTGGAATAGCCACCTTCTCGACCTGGAAAGGCAAAGTGAGAATCGTCTGCCAGTATGGTGACGTGAGAGAGCCGGCTGACGGATAGTCCATTAATTTGATCTTGATTGCTTCAATGTGATCAAGAAATGAACTATCTTGGATATTGCTTCCACTCACGGCCGTAGTCGTAGTTCAGAAGGCATGCACAAAAGGACATTGTCATGTCGCAGGTTCCAATGCACCAAGACGCCAACACCCTTTTGGCGGCTCTATTGCTCCTTCCTACGTTCTCCACTTCAGAAATGCTGAAAGCTTTTGAGGAAATACCAGGGTTAGACTTCGACAACCGACTTCCCTCTGAAGAGGAGTTGGAAGAATACGAGAGATATAGTGTTGCCGTGCCATCTTCACCAACTGTTGATCGTTTAAACCTAGATATCTCGTGGATAGATCCCGAGGCAGCAATTGCTCTATTTAAGGGACTCGAAGTTTTGCTTGAATACTTCAGGAAGAAGTATAACGACAGACGTTCAAACTCTGGAGGGGGTGAGCTCCCTCCAGTGGACGTTGGTGGCTCGGGCCCTCAAGAACTTTGCAAGCATTTTGTAGAGGGACAAGAGTGCGGCCATTCATTGCAGCAACCACTTACCTTTCGAAAGGGTAAGTCGATAACCGTTATTCGTTATTGCACCAGGGAATCAGTTTCCCACCCGACCGTTGAGTACTTTACCCAGGATTCCTAGGGCCTGAGATTGATCTATTCATGGCGTGATCAAGGTCCACAGGCATGGTGAATGTTCGGTCTCGGATTCTTGATGTGGGCGAATCTTACGCAGATTTGGGCTTTGTACACTGTTTTTCATGGCCGGGAACGTCAGAATAGGCGCTGAGCTAATCGGTCAGGATGACCAGAGCTCACCGCCGGCAGGGATGCCTGGCAAGCGCGACACCTGCATAGTGGTGTGACTGGTTAGGGAGAGATCTGACTCCAGCCTTTGAAAAAAGGTTGGTCCCGAATTTTTTCCCAAGGAACAAACGCACCATCGAAAAATCCTGCTGGATCTTTAGGCATACTCTGATTTGCTTGAATGCTGATTGAAAAAAAGGTGTTTGGAATAGCCCCGTCTCAAGACCTGAAGAGGCAGGCTGGGTGGTTTAACTTAACAGCACGCTAAACCAATCCAACGTCAATATATTTGCATGGCTATGCGCGTAATGGTCGAAGTGATAGGTTTGCTGGCTTTGTGGCATTTCTGTTCTCTATTATTAGTACTTGGTTCGATGTGTGTACTTGGTCTTGATGTCGATGAATAGTGAATATTACAACTGCACTTATTCTTGTGTTTTGGTTGTTTGAAAAGCTTGCCTCGACTCTCTTTTTCATTGCGTTTACATTTTCTTGACCGCTTTCTTCAAGGCTTCTCTCAAGCTTTATGAAAACTATTCCCGGTTCGCCTCTCGGTATTTGCTTTCGGGCTACATCAAATTTCTGAATTACGGATTTCTCAATACTAAATGTTTCGTTATATTCTATGTGAAATGAAAAAAAGTTTTGAGGCTTTCCAGAGGCTTCGGATTTTTCGTATGTAATCTGCGAAGTCGTTTTAGGGATGTACCAGAGCTTATATAAATTCGCTTCATCTAGGTCCTCGTTCATTCTTCCCAAGGTCAGAGATGCTGACGGGTAAGCGTCTGGTCCAAGATCTTCAAAACCTAGTTGTTCACTTTGGAGATCTATTATTCCAACGTCTTTTTGCAAACAATTATTTATTGAGTTCCTGATCTTTTTTGATGAGAGTTCGGAGTCAGACTGAACCACGATAGACCTGCAGAGTCCAGAATTTCTCTTTTCTGATTTCATATAAATGAAGTTTTGGTACAGGATTTTATTTAGCTTCGAAGTTTTCTTCGGTAGAGGGTTTTGGCTTTTGCATTCAACATAGAAATAATTGTTTCCCTTTTTTGCCTTTATGTCAGGTGTCTTTCCTCTGGATGTGGGTACAAGCTCTATTTCATATCCTTGCATGTACATGAAGTACATGCATTGTAGCTCGGCATAGGTAGAGTAAAATTTCGATGATTTTTGAAGGTCGGCTTTAATGGTATCTGTGCCTTCCTGGTCTCTAATGAGATCTATTGATCTTCCAAGAATCAAAAAATCATCTAAAAGCTGTCCCCAAGCGTGAGGGTCTCTTTTCTTGAATCTCTCAAAAGTCCATAACCATTTGCTGAGTGGATGAATGCGATCCATCGCATGTGCTTCCATTGTACCTTTGGACTTTGCTTTATCTAATTGCTTATCAATCCAGTCTTTTCCCAAGAAATCGGTAATTACTGAAAATGATATATCTAAGTCTCGTTCTGTTGATTGTGTCTTCACGAGTACTCCAGAATGTTTTCGTCTGATTAGTATAATTATGAGTTGATGCAGTCGAGACTATCTCGATTAAAAATAATGCTTTGCCTGAAACCGCCACCACACACTACGACGGCCAGCCCTTTTGTTCTTGTCGTTCCCCTCGTCGGTCTCCATACCAGGAGCTGGCGATCCTTGCCGCCAGGCTGAAACCTATCCTGTTTTCAGGCTGTTCTCTTTCCGTGTTTTCTCCATTTCCGGGCTGATCTGCCCAGCTTCCGGAATGGTCCTACCGCTCACGATCCATAGTGCGAATTGTGGGTAAACGTCACATACAGCCTCTATGTGCTCCTCGTTCGCTCTTTGCTTCCCACCTCTGATGTTTGACCACTTGTTTCGATCAATCCCAGTGGCCTTCTCCATGTCGCGTGAGGAGACCTCCAGAACATTGAAAAGCTCAATAAGCCTGTCTCTAATCATAGGTAAAATATACTAGTAAATAGCACGACGTCTATTATGATGGTAAATAATACGACGGTATAGTTACGTCGTACCTGTGTAAAACAGTGTAGCAGAGTGCAAAACAGTGGACGAGCAAAAGCAAATCATTCTGATCGCAACCCCCGTCATGACACAGGACCGCTATGCCCAGCTCACGGGCTTAACGGAAGGGCAGGTACGGGGCCAGATCGAAAAAGGACATCTGCCTTCACTCAAAATCGGCCGGGTGCGCATGGTCAACATCGCTGCGCTCTCCCAGCAGGCTCTGGACCAGGAGGACTGGCAATGACACCGGATCTTCGCAACCAGAAGAAAACCATCATGCGCCTGCGCTTCCAGCAAGCCTGCGAAGCCCACCAGGACGGCCAATACGAAGAAGCCGCCCAACGCATCAGCCAGATCCACCAGATGGTGTCTTCTTATATGGGTGTCGATTCCGACCTCTACTGGTTCGGCCTCAACCTCACCATCACCTGGGGCGAGTTCTTCCTCCAGGACGACACCCGCGATTTCAACGCCTGGGCAGTAGGGCAGGCCTGCACCGCGCTGAGGGCCGCCGCATGAGATCCAATCGTCACGACGCAACCAACGCCATCAACGCGGCCAGTTTTGCCTTCCAGGGCCCACGTCCGTCCTCTGCGCTCACTGCCCAGGCCCTGGAAGGCCTTTTTGACAATCTGCTGCATCAGCTAAGTCACCTGCAGGAAGTCCGCACCGATTACCCGTGCGACTACATGGCCCGCTGCAAGGCGGGATTCACCGACGCCCTGATCCACGAACTGGAAGCCAGCGGCCATCACAGCCCGGCCTTTGACCGCCTTATACAACTGCGGGACGCCTGGGACTGTGGCCACTTGGATCTTCCCAACGTCACGGAGACGCAACCATGAGCCATATCCCACCCAGAAAAGACCAGGTGGAAGACAAAGACCGCCGTTTCTACGTCTGCACCCCGTCCTCCATCTACCTGCAACTACAGCAGGAAGCCATCCAACGTGGAACGGACCTCTGGACCCTCGGCGGTTCCGTCCTGACCGCCTGGCTGGAGGCTGGCTGCCCGACCTTTGGCACTCAGGACCAACCCCCTGAAAAGCCTTCGAGTCCGCCCCCGTCATCGTCACCACTCGCGCACGAAAAGGGGGCCGGACAGTGACCGTTACAAGGCTGGCGCGTAGCGCCAGGGCCGCAGGCCCCCTGGCCTTGTGGCGGGCTCTGGCTGGTCCACAGTGCGCATCCGGAGTGGTGAGGATGTCGGGGGAGGACGCCCGCCCCTTGATTCCGAACCATGAGCACAGGCGGCAAACGGAGTGCGGCAGGCGACAGGGATCGTTACCCGTAAGGGTGGCCACCTTAGTGGCCAGGAGCAGAGCGAGTAGAGCCCGCCCCGAAGGGGTCGCAAAACCCAACTCAAACCCTTTCCACCATCACCACCAGGAAAGGCACTGAAAACGAGTTAAACCCCGGCAAGACCGGATTCATCAACCAAGCAACAGCAACACCCGAAATCAAAACCAGAGGACACACGCAATGGAAAACTACCTGAACCTCATGATCATCGGCGCCACCCGCTACGACATTGACGGCAACCGGGGTGGCTCCCTGTGGGCCTACTCCCCAGCCGAAGCAGATGATGACAACCGAGTCGGCAACGAAGTCATGAAAATCGCCTGCGACTGGAAACACATCGACCAACTGCGCAACCACGCCGGCAACCTGCCCAGCATGTTCACTGTTAAGGCCCAAATGAAAGCCGGGCAGGGCGGCAAGATCACCTTCAAGGCCCTGGAGCTGAAGCCCCAGGAACCCATCAAGAAATCTGCTTAACGGGAAAAGGAGACTGACCCGTGAGCAAAGCAATCCTGTGTGACGGCGACTGGACACTCACGGCCTCTGGCTGGGACTGCACCGGCGCCATCACCCAGGTGGTGTACACGGCCCCCGTCGAGTACACCGCGGCAATGATCACAGAGGCCATCTTCCAGGGCTTCACCGTGACCTTGCCACTCATGGCGGTCGCATGGGGCGGCCGTCAACTTCTGAAAATGTTGAGGTAAAGCCATGAAAAAGCAACTGATCGCGCTTTGCGCATTCGCGTTCACCATCGTCGGTGGTCCCGCCGCTGCCGCTGATTGGTCCACCGTTACCGGCGGCCTCGATTTCTCCGGTGAAATCACCGGCGTCATCGCGGTAGTGGGCGTCCTGGCCGGCTTCTACGTCGTCCGCAAGGGTGCCCGTCTCCTGCTGAGCATGATCAAGTAGGAGATTGACCCGTGGCAGAGCTCTGGGATTGGACATTCTTCATGATGGGGGTCGCGCTGTGCGTCTACTTATTCAAGGATGTCTGATCCTGGGGCTCTGCTTTTTATCAGCCCCCTCTTTCGCCATTGATTACGGCTCTGGTTATGGCGAAGGACGTGATGGCTGGACCCAATACGCCAACCGAAAGTGTGGCATGTCCTGGGTCGATGGCCGAAATCCAACGGTCCAGGACGATTACGATGAAGCACACGGCTGTGCAGCTCGCGATGAAGAAACCCTGACTTCCTACTGGCTTCCTCGCTGCCAGAACGAGAACGACCGCTGCAAAATCCTGCCCTGGATGGATCTGCAGCCCCATCAATCCGGCTTCTATCTCGGGCGCCCCCAGGTCACCGGTGGCTACTACGAATCGGTCTACTTCTACGCCGGTCCGAACACGCCCGAATACTGCCGGGAGAAAGGTGAGAACTTCAATCCTTACGCCGATGAAGGAATGGAGTGCACCAAACACTGCCAGCATGGGTCCTTCAATGGCACCTGCCTGTCCGCACCGGAACCAGAAGACGAAGAATGCACACCCGAGTCCCCCGATTACCGCGGCGAACTGGTTTTAGGTTACGGAACAGAGCCTGCCTCCATGTGCGGTGATTACGACCAGTGCTCTGGCGATGGCACCGGAGGAACCGTTGGCGTGGTCAACGGAGAAATCCGCTGCCTGGCCGACGATTACGGTGCCCCCAAGTGCAAAGGCGGCACCATCAGCGTGATCGACGAACACGGCTTCGTCTGCGAAACCCTGCAAAACCAGCCTGACCCAGACGAAGTCGCCGAAGCCCCGAACACCGACACAGACGGTGATGGGGAACCGGATGAATACCAGCGTGAGAACGATCCCGAGTCCGTTGATAAGGGCCTAGACAAAGTCGCCGACGCCATCGGTGAAGGCAATGAAGCCACCGACAAATCCAACCAGCACTTGGCCAAGATCGAAAGCCACCTGGAGGGCATCGGCTCCGACCTGTCCTCGCTGAAAACCATGGGTGAAAACGGCGAACTCGCCGGGGGTGGTGGAGGCTCCGGAGGGGGTGACGGAACCGGACTCGTCAACGACCAGGGCGAGGATTACCTGGGCGACCTGGCCGACATCAAACAGAACACCAAAGACACCGCCGATCGCCTGGAAGAAATCAAGGACGGCCCCGACGACGGCTACAGCACCGACAACCTCGGCGACGCGCCAACCTTCGCGGACAGCAGCGAACGCCTGTTTCAGCTTATCAGCACCAACCCGACCATCGAGGCGGTGACCACCATCCCGTCGATCAGCAGCAACAACACCTGCCCGGTCTGGACCATCCCGGCCACCGACTTCTGGAAAGCCATGCCGATCGACAGCCACTGCCAGATTCTCTCTGACCATCGCGGCCTGCTGTCCATACTCTTTGTTGCCGTCTGGACCCTGGCCGCCGTCTTCGTCTTCCTGAGGGCTTAACCATGATCCAGAAACTGCTAGACGCACTGATCGACATCGTTCTTTGGATACCGCGCCAGCTATACGGCCTCCTGGTCGATGCCGTCGAACTCATGCTCGGCTGGCTGCCCGAAATCGACATTGTCGACATTCAAGGGATCTTCGACGGCATCGGCGGGGAGCTGCTGTACTTCCTAACCGTCTTCGAATTCGACTACGGCCTAACCGCCATGATGACCGCCCTGATCGCCCGCTTCATCCTTCGCCGAATTCCGTTCATTGGCTAAGAAACCAAAGAGGAACCTATGTCCATCGTCGGTTACTCAGGCCTTCCAGGATCGGGAAAGAGTTACGGCGTTGTCGAAAACGTCGTCATCCCGGCCCTGGAAGCAGGCCGCCACATTATTACCAACATCCCGCTAAAACTGGGCCGGCTCTCGGACGACTACCCCCAGGGCAAGGTCACAATCTTCGACAACAAAGAGGCCGAGAACGATCACACGTTCTTCGACCTTGAACGCCATCCAGCCGGCGTCATCTGGATCATCGACGAAGCCTGGCGTTTCTGGAAAAGCGGCATGAAGGCAACGAACATTCCTCAATGCCAAAAGGAATTCTTCACCGAGCACCGCCACAACGTCGGACCGGACGGAAGAACCAACGAAATCGTTCTGGTTACCCAGGATCTGGCCCAACTCTGCGCCTTCGTCCGGGGTCTGGTCGAAGAAACCTACCGGGCCGTAAAGCTCACCGCGATCGGCCAGAAGAACAAATACCGTGTGGACGTGTTCATGGGTGCGGCTACCGGTCAGAAACCGGGCAAACCTATGCGCCAGCTCTACGGCTCCTACAAGCCCGAGATCTACCAGTACTACAAGAGCCACACCCGGAACAAAACCGACTTCGCCGCCGGCATGGAAGAAAAGGCGGACGATCGCGCCAACGTCCTGAAGCACCCGCTCATCAAGTTCGGAATCCCCGTAGCAATCCTGATCATGGTCGCCGGTGTCTGGAAAGCGGTGGCCTATTTCAGCCCCGAAGAACACACAGACGAACTAACGCCAGCCACTGAACAGTCAGCACCAGGTAACAACAAGCAACCCGTCACCGCCACCCAGAGCGCCAGAACCGCACGAGAAACCCGAGCGGTCAGAGCCAGCCTAGAGGGCAGGGCACCGCACCAGGTCAAACACGAAATCGAACCCGGCTGGCTCCCGCTCTCCAACAAGTGGCGGATCGTCGGCGAGGTCAACAACATCTACTGGATCTGGGGCGAAACCGGCACCCGGAAAATCCATTCCAGGAACTGCGCCAAGTTCCTCAAGACCGGAGAACCGTTCTGCGTCATCCAGGGCAAGCTCGTCACCTACTACAGCTACCGGGAGCCGGAGAGGACAGAAGAGGACAAACAGTCCCGGTCTTCTTACCTGCAAACAGCACTCCCCGAGAAGGAAGGCGACGGCGCGTGAGCGCGAGCGGAGCGACCGCCACGCGCCGCGCAGCGGCTTGGAGACGTCCCTGTAACACGTCTCATAGAAAACGACGAAAGTCGTTGTTGAAACACATAGACCCACAGTGAGCCACAGATGAAAATCAGAGAATTCGAGCGCATCGATACCAACACCGGCGAAATCGGCAAAGGGGATCTGTTCATCGGTCCGGAAGGTCAACAAGTGAATCTGGATGGTGTAAATGTCCTCTGGACCGGTACCGACACAGTCCGCCAACTCTTCCAGGGAAGACTGAAACCGGAAATCCTCGCCGAGATCGCCACAGAATACGAATCTGGCTATGACGCCACGATCACCATTAAGAAAATCCCGTTCCGGCTCCAGTCCGGCAGGCGAGGGGGCTTCAAATACATCCTGCACAACCGGGAATACGGCTTAACCATTCTGCTTCATAACTTCTACGCTGAACCCGATACGCTGGGTACTCACGTCAAAATCGAAACCTCCCCCAGGTGGCTCTATGAGCGCTCTAGCCAGGAAATTCACGACGAACTGGCAGAGTGGGGCATGTACTTCCTCAAGAACATCAAACCCGTTGGCATCGCGCTACACCTGGCAGTCGATTTCCAGGGTTGGGAACCTCCGCAATACTTTGCCCAGCACTTCGTCACCAGGGCCCGCTCTATAAGCGTTTACAACGGTACCAGTGACTTCTATTTCCAAGGCTTGGAGGGCGCTACCGTCAACGGGAGAGGCGAAACCTACACCTTCGGTAAGGCGAACGGCCTTCAGGTCTGCCTCTACGATAAATCCAAAGAGGTCGATGTTTCGGACAAGCGCGCCTTCATGGAATCCATCTGGGAATGCGCCAGCAACGAAGAGTGCTTTCCGGACACCTGCTATGACCCGGACAAACCCGTCTGGCGCCTTGAGATCCGCTTTCATCACCGGATCGTGAACGAGATTTCCCAGGGCACACCGAACATGAAGCCCATCTACACCTACATGGACGCCGTGCCTCATCTGACCGGTCTCTGGCAATACGCCCTCCAGAGCAACCGCTACGAGGTCAAACGAGACTGGGTCCACCCCATCTGGACCAAGCTCCGGGACGACATCGGTTTTGGCTACTCCGCGCCGGATCTGATGTACAAACGCGCAAAAAAGGAACCCGGTTGCGGCAACGAAAAGAACGTCTCCCTGGCCTTTGGCAATCTTTTATCCATCTATGCACGCAACCGTTTTAACCCACGACAGGCCTGGGATTGCCTCAAGAAATCCGGACTCTGGGAAGATCTTTGTGCTTACTACAGACGACGAGAGATCTATGAAAACGAGCTGTTCCAACTCGTCCAGGATGGACTGATTAAACGAAGACTACTCACAAAGGTGGCTGCATGATCAAAAAGCTACCGTCGGGACGATGGCAGGTAGATATCCAACCAGGTGGAAGAGGGCAGACGAGGGTCCGTAAATCCTTTGATTCGAAGCCGGAAGCACTGAGATACGAACGTTGGGTGCTCAATAAGCACGAGGCTGGTAGGGACTGGAACCCCAAACAGGACAAAAGAACGCTCCAGGACCTGGTAAAGCTTTGGTATATCCACCACGGCCACGCACTTAAAGATGGGGAGTCCAGGAAGAAGAAGCTTGAAGCAACCGTGGATCGCTTGGGCAATCCCAGGGCAACCAGGTTTACGTCTGGCGACTTCGCAGCTTATCGCCTGGTCAGAGTCGATTCCGGCATTTCAGAAAATACCCTGAACCATGAGCAGGCCTATCTCACTGCCGTATTTAACGAGCTGATCCGGCAAGGCCACTGGAAGGATAAGAATCCGCTGGAAAAGCTACGCCGCCTGAAGATCGACGAGCCCGAACTAGCGTTCCTGGACCAGGAACAAATCGAAACGCTCCTAGAGGAATGCAGGGCGTCATCCAACCCATCCGTCTATCACGTTGCGCGTCTGGCTCTGGCAACTGGCGCTAGGTGGTCAGAGGCTGAGTCAGTAAAGCCGTCTGCTTTTACCCCTTATCGGGTGACATACTCAGGAACGAAAAGCGGTAAAAGTCGCTCGGTTCCACTTAGAAAGGAATTGTACGAGGAGTTGATCGAGCAGGTGCCTTTCCAGTCCTGTTATAGCGCCTTTAGATCCGCACTCGAGAGAGCCGACATTACACTGCCGAAAGGCCAGCTTACGCACATCTGCAGACACACGTTTGCCAGTCACTTTTTAATGAATGGTGGGCACATTCTCACTCTTCAGAAAGTCTTGGGGCATTCCGATTTGAAGTTGACCATGCGTTATGCCCATCTCGCGCCTAAATATCTGGATGAGGTACTATGCTGCAATCCTTTGATTTGATTGTGATAGAGAGCCCCATATGCAAATGGAACATTTTCTTAGCGAACCTTCTGAGCGCGCGCGAAGAAATCTAATGTTGTTTTCGAGCTTTTGTATCTTTTTGGCGATGCTTGGCGAACTTCCCACCAATGTTCCGATTCTCGGTATTGATCTTGATACCAGCCATAAACAGTTTCTGGTCGCGTTGTCTTTTTTGGTGGTACAGCTTTATTTTCTCTTCCGCTTCGTTGTTTTGGCTTGGGTTGATTTACTGAATTGGGCAGTGGCCCAAGATGCCAAAGCGAGAGGAGGCTATAGAAGTCATATCACAGACTATCGGATGCTAGATCTCCTAAAGACGGTTCGCGAGAGGCTTAAAAGCAATAGTTCTACTACCGTCGCTAACCTAGCTCGATTCTTCGAACAGACCCTGCCTATCGGCTATGGAACAATCGGTGTTATCGCGAGTTTCCTAATTCTTTCAGTGCAAAATACGTGACCTGTTGACGTTTGGTCGACACATCGCCGATTTTACTTTTGGGGAAAGCTCGTAACTCATTGAAATATGGTGGGCCCAGCTGGACTCGAACCAGCGACCAAGGGATTATGAGTCCCCTGCTCTAACCAACTGAGCTATAGGCCCGTTCAGCGAATGCTGTTTTGAAAGGTGTTTCCTGAGGGGAAACAAAGCGGGCGCCATTATACCGGTGAGGTGTGGCGCCCGCTACTGTTTGGGAAATTATCCCTGATTGCCCTGATCGTCGATGAAGCCACGCAGGTGATCGGAACGTGAAGGATGGCGCAGTTTGCGCAGGGCCTTGGCTTCGATCTGACGGATCCGCTCACGGGTAACGTCAAACTGTTTGCCGACTTCTTCCAGGGTGTGGTCGGTGTTCATCTCGATACCGAAGCGCATCCGGAGAACCTTGGACTCGCGGGCGGTGAGGCCGGCCAGTACCGAGCGGGTGGCTTCGCGCAGACCTTCGGCGGTGGCGGAATCCACCGGGGAGAGGGCCTGGATATCTTCGATGAAGTCGCCCAGATGGCTGTCTTCGTCGTCGCCAATCGGAGTCTCCATGGAGATCGGCTCTTTGGCGATCTTCAATACCTTGCGGATCTTGTCCTCAGGCATTTCCATGCGCTCGCCCAGTTCTTCCGGCGTGGGTTCGCGACCCATCTCCTGCAACATCTGGCGGGAGATGCGGTTGAGCTTGTTGATGGTCTCGATCATGTGCACCGGAATACGGATGGTGCGGGCCTGGTCCGCAATAGAGCGGGTGATGGCCTGACGAATCCACCAGGTGGCGTAGGTCGAGAACTTGTAGCCCCGACGGTACTCGAACTTGTCGACGGCCTTCATCAGGCCGATATTGCCCTCCTGGATCAGGTCCAGGAACTGCAGGCCGCGATTGGTGTATTTCTTGGCAATGGAAATAACCAGACGCAGGTTGGCCTCGACCATCTCTTTCTTGGCGCGGCGGGCCTTGGCTTCACCGATGGAAACCCGACGGTTGATTTCCTTGATGTCGGCAACGTCCAGATCCACTTCAGTCTGTACGTTCTGGATCCGCTTCTGCAGGCGAACGACTTCGTCGATACGCTCGGCCAAGGGCGCTGCGTAAGGCTTCTTGCTCTTGGCAATTTTGTCGGCCCAATCCAGGTTGGTCTCGTTGCCCGGGAACGACTTGATGAAGTCCTTGCGGGGCATTTTGCACTCGCGAACACAAATCTGCATGATCGCGCGCTCGTTCTCACGAACCAGGTCGTTGGTGGAGCGAACCACGTTGACCAGCTCGTCAAAGGCCTTGTTGGCGAGTTTGAACGGTGCGAAAACCTGACCCAGCTCGTTCAGGGCTTCCTGGGTCTTCTTGTCGGACCGACCGTGCTTGGCCAGGGCCTTGTTGGCGGCCTCCAGCTTTTCGTTGAGCAGTTCGAACCGGAGCCGGGTTTCTTCCGGATCCGGGCCGTTATCGGTTTCTTCTTCCGAGGAGTCGTCGTCATCGTCTGAATCCGAGTCGGAATCATCAGAGCTTTCGGGTGTGGTGTCCTCACCCATGAACGGCTCGGCGTCGTCCGGATCCAGGAAGCCGGTTACGATGTCGCTGATACGGCCTTCGTTTTCGAGAATGCGGTCGTAGGCCTGGATAACGGTGCCAGCGGTGCCCGGGAAGTGGGCTACGGCGGCCATCACATCGCGAATGCCTTCCTCGATGCGCTTGGCAATGACGATTTCGCCCTCGCGAGTCAGCAGCTCGACGGTGCCCATTTCGCGCATGTACATGCGGACTGGATCCGTAGTGCGGCCGGCGTCGGTCTCAACGGCTGCCAGAGCGGCAGCGGCTTCAGCGGCGGCGGCTTCGTCAGCGGTGGAGTCGCCCTCGGTCATCAGCAGGGTATCGGCGTCCGGTGTTTCTTCGCACACCTGAATACCCATGTCGTTAATCATGCGAATGATGTCTTCGACCTGATCCGGATCGGCGATGTCTTCCGGGAGGTGGTCGTTTACCTCGGCGTAAGTCAGGTAACCTTGTTCCTTGCCTCGTGCAATGAGGTCTTTCAAACGTGATTTTTGCGAATTGCCTGACATAGACACCCTGTAAACTCGCTTTTAGAAGGAAAAAAGTTAAACAGCCATTATAGCTGTCGCTTAGTTGCTCTGCCACCAAGGAGCCTAGGCTCAAAGGTTAGATGGTGATCAGTGCATCAAGTTTCAAGTGCTGCTAGTCCCCGGTGCCGCTGCTCAGGGCTCTCAGCTCCTGTCGTTCCTCGCTTGTGAGGTTCGACAGATTTCTCAATAGTGTGGCAAGCCGCTGCTGGCGGGATGCCTCTTCATTCGGGCTCAAAAGCTCACGGGCGGCGGCCAGTGTGCTTTCCCGCGCAGGGATATGCTCGATCCCGTCAAACAGGTGGTAGAAGCGCTCACGAGCGCCCGTGTCCAGTGCCAGCGTGCGCACCAGGGTTTTCCTGTCCCGGATGTCGTTTGCCAGAATCCACTCGGCAAAATTCCGGGCCTGATTGAATTGCCGGGAGCTTCGGGCCAGCTCGGTGACCTCGGTGGCCAGGTCCGGTGCTTCCAGCAGGGCAAGACACAGAATGCTGTCCTTGCTGAGTTTCACATCGATCCGATCTTCGGAAACCCGATCCCGTCGCTCGCCGTTCCAGCGCCCTTTCTGTCCCTGCTGGCGGCTCTGCCACTGGTTCCGGCCACCACAAAGGCGGAGCATCTCGTGCCACATGGCATCCCGGAGGGTGCTTCTGGGCATCTTGTTGAGCAGCGGTTCGACCCTGGCTCGCAATTCGCCCCGATGCTCTGGCAGTTGCAGGTCCAGCCCTTCACTCTGCCGATCAAACAGATAGCGGGACAGAGGCGTTGCCCCCTCAATGCGCTTCTGGAACGCTTCCGGTCCCTCCTTGCGCACGAGGGTGTCCGGGTCCTCGCCCTGGGGCAGCATCAGGAACTGGAGGTGAAGGCCATCGGCCATCAGTTCCAGTGCGTTTTCCATGGCCCTGTCCGCAGCCCGGAAGCCCGCCTGGTCGCCGTCAAAGCAGAACACGATGTGTCTGACCTGCTTCAATAGCGCTGTGAGACTGTCCTGGTTCGTTGCTGTGCCCAGCGTCGCAACCGCATAGTGAATGCCGTGCTGGGCGAGGGCGATCACATCCATGTAGCCTTCAACCACCAGCAGCTTGTCCAGCTGCCGGATGGCCTGCTTGGCCTCGAAAAGCCCGTAAATCTCGCGGCTCTTGTGAAACACATCCGACTCCGGAGAGTTGATGTATTTCGCCTTGTCGTCGCCCAGGGTGCGGCCGCCGAATGCCACGGTTCTGCCCCGGCTATTGCGAATCGGGAACATCACCCGGTTGCGGAACAGGTCCCTGGGTTTGCCGTACTTGTCGGAAACCGTGCCGGTTTCAATCAGCGGACCCTGCAGGTCCTTGCTGGCAACATCAAACAGCGCCGTGCCGGTAGAGGGCGCATAGCCCACCTGGTACTGCTCGATGATGGCGTTATCCAGACCCCGTTGTTGCAGGTAGTCCCGGGCGTAGGCACCTTGCTGGCCTTTGAGCGCTGATTGATAGAAGCGACTGGCAAAGTCCAGTGCATCGGTCAGCGTTCGCGCCTGCTGGATTTCCTGCTTTGCGGCCCGGTCGTAGGGCACTTCGAGACCAACCCGCTTGGCCAGTTCCTCTACCGCCTCCGTAAAACCCAGGCCTTCAAACTCCCTGACAAAGCTGATGGCATCGCCATGGGCGCCGCACCCGAAACAATGGTAAAAGCCCTTGTCTGGCCGGACATTGAACGAGGGTGTTTTCTCGTCGTGGAACGGGCAGCAGGCCTTGTAGTTAGCGCCGGCCTTCTTGAGCGTAATGCGTGAACCGATCAGTTCCGCCAGGTCGATACGATCCAGCAGGTTTTCAACAAACTGTTGAGGGATCAGTCCGCTCATGGGGGCTCCACATCAGGCCTTCATCGGAGTTGGCCAATAGCCAAAAATGCCGCCGAAGCCAGGCCTCGGCGGCATTTTTGAGTCGCTCTGTGCAGCCTGCGGCTGTACAGGCAATCAGTGCTTTGCAGTCAAGCGGCGTCAGATAAAACTTAGTACAGACGCTCGAACTTGCGCTGTTCCCGCTGAAGCTTCTTGAGATGACGCTTAACGGCAGCGGCTGCTTTGCGCTTACGAACAGCGGTCGGCTTCTCGTAGTGCTCACGACGACGTACTTCGGAAAGTACACCCGCTTTTTCGCAGGAACGCTTGAAGCGACGCAGTGCTACGTCAAACGGTTCATTCTCTTTCACTTTAACAGCTGGCATTCGAAAATCACCTACCTGATAGATTCGGTTTCAATTTTGTCCGTCTGGCGAGGCCAGACCGGTTCTCGATCCCTGGTCAGATTGGCTAAAACTCGACCAGTGCATATTTTAGGGCGGCAATGATAGCGCCTGCGTTATGGCAAGGTCAATGTTTGTTCGATGAATCTGCCAGTGGGTTTCGGGTTTCTGCTAAAATGCGCGTCGTTTTCATTTCCGCCAACCAATGTGGCCCGAAATTATGCTGATTCTAGGTATCGAAACCTCCTGCGATGAGACCGGCGTAGCGCTGTATGACACCGAAGCGGGCCTGCTGGGGCACGCCCTGTTCAGCCAGATCGACATGCACGCCGATTACGGTGGCGTTGTGCCCGAGCTGGCGTCCCGGGACCACGTTCGCAAGCTCCTGCCTCTGTGCGATCAGGTGCTTTCAGATGCCGGTAAAGCTCGGGCCGATATAGAGGGAATTGCCTACACTGCGGGCCCCGGATTGGTGGGCGCCCTGATGGTGGGTGGTTCCGTGGCCCATGCGCTGGGCTTCGCGCTGGGCATTCCTGTGCTGGGCGTGCACCACATGGAAGGCCACCTGCTGGCGCCCATGCTGGAAGACAATCCTCCCGCGTTTCCGTTCGTCGCATTGCTTGTGTCGGGTGGTCATACCCAACTGGTAAGGGTTGATGGCATTGGCGAGTACGAGATGCTGGGTGAATCGGTGGACGATGCCGCCGGTGAGGCTTTTGACAAGACCGCGAAGATGCTCGGTCTGGACTATCCGGGTGGCCCCCGGGTGGCGGCCTTGGCAGAAAACGGTAACGAGGGTCGTTATCGGTTCCCTAGGCCAATGACCGACCGGCCCGGGCTGGATTTCAGTTTCAGCGGTCTGAAAACCTTCACTCTCAATACCGTCAATGCTGCCCGCAAGGCAGGCGGACTGGATGACCAGGCCCGCGCCGATATCGCACTGGCCTTCGAAGCCGCCGTGGTCGATACACTTACCATCAAGTGCCGTCGGGCTCTGGAACAGACAGGCTGCAAGCGGCTGGTCATAGCCGGAGGGGTGAGTGCCAATAAACGGTTACGGGCGGGCCTGGAAAAAATGGCCGACAAACTCAAAGCCCACGTTTTCTACGCCCGGCCGGAATTCTGTACGGATAACGGTGCAATGATCGCCTACGCCGGTGCCCAGCGCATGAAGGCCGGCCAGCAGGACGGCGAGCGGATTGTGGCAGTGCCCCGGTGGCCAATGAACACGCTGCCGCCCATTAACGAACCTCGTTCAACCGGTCTGGTGGACTGATCGTTAAAGTCCGGCTTCCCGTCCCTGGGCGAGCCGGATGAGGTTGTTGCGGTGGCGAACCACGATCAGAAGTGCGAGCAGGCCGAACAGTGGCAGGGTTTCCGGTTCAAGGAAGGCGCTGATCAGCGGGCCGCAGACAATGGCTATCAGTGAGGCGAGGGCGGATATTCGCCAGCGCCAGATCACCAGCATCCAGATAGCGGCCATCATCAGCGTTGTGACCGGCGCCAGCGCAAGACCGGCCCCGAGCGCTGTCGCGACCCCTTTTCCACCCTTGAATCGATAGAAGATCGGGATCATGTGGCCGGTGACGGCGAACAGGGCAACGACAGCCTGAACCATTACGGAAAGACCGGCGGCATGGGCCAGCCAAACGGGTAACCAGCCTTTCGCGGCATCCAGCGCAAGCGTGAGTAGCGCTGGCGGCCACCCGCCGGTTCGGTAGACATTCGTGGCGCCGGGATTGCCCGAACCCTGCGCCCGTGGGTCCGGTAGTTTCCAGAGTTGGCAGACCGGCAGGGCAAACAGCACGGAGCCTGCCAGGTAAGCGGCGGCGCAGAGTAAAACCGTTAAAACCGGATCACTGGGAAACATGCTGTGGGCTCGGAAGCAAAGACGTATACAACCAATATGTGCGAAAATGCCCGCCCTGAAAACGCGGGCCATGCTCTTCACAGTATCCCCTGGTTGTGCGTTATTCAATCACCAAAGAGTGGAAGAACTCCGGAGTACCCTTGGCAGACACTGTATTGATCGAAGGCCTCGTTGTGGAAACTGTGGTCGGCGTTTATGACTGGGAGCGGGAAGTCACCCAGGACCTGGTGATCGATCTGGAAATGGCCTGGGATAACCGGGTGCCGGGTCGAACAGACGATGTCGCCGATGCCCTGGATTATGCGGCCGTCAGTGCTCGGGTGGAGACCTGTCTGCAGGCACTCAGGCCGCAACTGCTTGAGCACGGCGCTGAGGTGCTCGCCAAAGCCTTGCAGGATGAATTTGGCATCACGTGGCTTCGGTTGGCGATACGCAAGCCGGGGGCCGTACCTACGGCACAGGCGGTGGGTGTGCAAATCGAGAGGGGAGTCCGGTGATGGCAGCGGCCGTTCGGGTTTACATCAGTATTGGCAGCAATGTCGACAGGGAACGCTACGTCAGGGCAGCGCTCGATGCGCTCTCGGCATGGTTTGGCGAGCTGATCATCTCCCCGGTCTACGATAGCGAAGCGGTCGGGTTTGATGGCTCGCCCTTCCTGAACCTCGTAGTGGGCGTGGATACGTCCCTGTCGGTTGCCGAGCTTTCGAAGCGTTTCAAACAGTTGGAGGCGGACAACGGCCGGCGTCGGGATGTGCCTAAATTCAGTGCGCGAACGCTGGACCTCGATATTCTCACCTATGGCAGTGCCGTCGGGCGCATCGATGGCGTTGAACTGCCAAGGGGTGAAATCCTGAAAAACGCTTTCGTGCTTCGGCCACTGGCCGACATAGCGCCTGAAGCAGAGCACCCGGTGTGCGGTAAAACCTATGGCCAGCTATGGCGGGAGTACGACACCGGCCAGAAGCTCTGGCCGGTGGGCTTCAGCTGGCAGGGTCGGCAGATTTCACACGCTGCCGGTTGAGCGGAACAGCTCGATGAGGTGATCGGTCGAGCTGTCGCTGGCCTGGGTGCCATCTTCCTCGCCCAATAGCCGCGGCAGGATGCCTTTACCCAGTTGCTTGCCGAGTTCCACACCCCATTGGTCAAACGAATCCACGTCCCAGATAACCCCCTGCACAAAGGTGCGGTGCTCGTAGAGCGCGATCAACGCGCCCACAGTCTCGGGTGTCACCTTCTCCATGGTCAGCGTGTTACTTGGCTTGTTGCCAGGGATTACCTTGTGTGGCGCAAGCTGTTCAATCTCGCTTTCATCCCGTCCTTCGGCTTTCAGCTCGGCCCTGGCTTCTTCCAGTGATTTTCCGGCCATCATGGCCCTGGACTGGCTGAGGCAGTTGGCAAACAGGTCGGCGTGATGGGTGGCCACCGGATTGTGGGTTTTCAGAGGTATGATGAAGTCCGCCGGAATCAGGCGGGTGCCCTGGTGGATCAGCTGGTGATAGGCGTGCTGGCCATTGGCACCGACGCCGCCCCAGATGACCGGGCCGGACTGCCAGGCGAGTGGGGCGCCCGCTTGCGTAACGCTCTTGCCGTTGCTTTCCATATCCAGCTGCTGGAGGTGGTCTGGCAGGCTGCGCAGGTAATGATCGTAGGGCAGTATCGCGTGGGTCTCGGCACCCCAGAAATTGGTGTACCAGATGCCCAGCATGGCCATAACCACCGGCAGATTCTTTGCCAGCGGCGCTTCACGAAAGTGCTGGTCCATGGCATGGGCGCCGGCCAGCAGGGCCCGGAAGTTGGTCATGCCAACGCTAAAGGCAATGGGCAGGCCGATGGCTGACCACAGTGAATAACGGCCGCCGACCCAGTCCCACATCGGGAAGACGTTCTCCGGATCGATACCGAAGTCCTGCGCCGCCGGCACATTGGCCGTCACGGCCATGAAATGCTGCGAGACCGCCTGTTCATCCCCGCAATGATCCAGAAACCACTGTTTCGCGACTTTGCTGTTCTCGAGGGTTTCCTGCGTGCGGAATGACTTGGACTGGATCAGGAACAGAGTGGTTTCGGGATTGACCTGGCGCAGAGCCTCGCAAATCTCGGTGCCGTCAATGTTGGCCACGTAATGGCAGCGAATGCCGGCCTGGGCGTAAGGTTGAAGGGCTTCGCCAACCAGCTTCGGGCCCAGGTAGGAGCCGCCGATACCGATGCTTACCACATCGGTGAAAGG
>MRWF01000695.1_pt1 | contig 32175 bp, 28 predicted proteins | sample 1013331 | NCBI WGS metagenome assembly MRWF01 (sample SAMN06117577, study PRJNA244670) | biofilm metagenome | biome: Water; feature: Cathode Biofilm; material: Biofilm; isolation source: microbial consortium enriched at the cathode of a solar microbial fuel cell | place: USA: District of Columbia ... | reverse complement strand
CGTGTCATTTGCAATGCGGTCGCGCAGCCCATGCACACCCTGGCTCGGCATGTATGACAAAGAGCAGGACCGCTACACGCTGCACGTGCCGAGCCAGGGTGTGCATGGGCTGCGCGACCGCATTGCAAATGACACGTTGAAAATTCCGCCGGAAAAACTGCGCGTCATCACCGAAGATGTGGGCGGCGGTTTCGGCATGAAGACTTTCGCTTATCCCGAATATCCGCTGGTGCTTTATGCGGCCAAGAAGCTCGGCCGCCCGGTGAAATGGACGGCGGACCGCGCCGAATCCTTCCTGAGCGACACGCAAGGGCGCGACCACGTGACCGAAGCGCAGCTTGCGCTCGATGCGGACGGGCGCATTCTCGGCATCTATATCGATACGATCGCCAATCTCGGCGCCTATCAGAGCCAGTTCGGCGCGTTCATCCCGACACTTGCGCCGCGCGACATGCAGGCGGGCGTCTATAAAGTACCGGCGATCTATAACCATGTGCGCGCGGTGCTGACGAATACCGTGCCCGTCGATGCTTATCGCGGGGCAGGGCGGCCGGAAGCCTCTTATCTCATCGAACGGCTGATGGATAAGGCGGGTCACGAGACGGGTCTTGGGCCCATCGAAATCCGCCGGCGTAATTTCATTCCCGCCGAGGAAATGCCCTACAATCAAAAGCCCTCGCTGCCGTTCGATTCCGGCGACTTCAACCGTAACCTGAACGATGCGCTGGCCAAGGCCGATTACGAAGCCTTTGAAAAGCGCCGGGCGGAAAAGGCGAAGGACGGCAAACTCCTCGGTCTCGGCCTTTGCTATTACGTGGAGCGCACGGCGGCGGGCATGTCCGAATTCGCGCAGCTTGCCGTGGATGTGGAAACCAATGTCGTGCATGCCTATACCGGCTCGCAGACGAACGGGCAGGGGCACGAAACGGTCTGGACGCAGTTCATCTCCAGCCGCCTCGGCCTCGATGCCGATCAGATCGTTGTGCATTCCGGCGATAGCGATGTGCTGCCGGGCGGCGCGGGCACGGGCGGTTCGAAAGCCGTTTACATGGCAACGGGCGCGCTTGGCGTCGCCTCCGACACGCTGATCGAAAAGGGCAAGCAGATCGCTGCTAATGAGCTGGAAGCTGCCGTGGCCGATATCGAATACCGGGGCGCGGACGGCGAGGCGGTCTTTGCCGTGGTGGGCACAGATAAGCGCATCGATCTTTTCGAAGTGGCGCGCAAAGCCGAAGGCCAAACGGACAGCGCCGCGCTGGAAGCGGCGGGCGAATATAAGGAAGCCGGAAACTCCTATCCGAACGGCGCACATATTTGTGAAGTCGAGATCGACCGAGACACGGGCGATTTCGAGATTACGCGCTATATTGCCGTCGATGATTTCGGCCACGTCATCAACCCCATGATCGTTGCGGGGCAGGTGCATGGCGGGATCGTGCAGGGGCTCGGTCAGGCGATGGGCGAGCGGACGGTTTATGACGAGGAATCGGGGCAGCTACTGACCGGTTCCTTCCAGGATTACTGGATGCCGCGCGCCGACGATCTGCCGTTCTTCGATACGAGCTATAACGAGATCCCGTCTAAGAACAATCAGCTCGGCGTGAAAGGGGCGGGGGAAGCCGGCACGGTGGGCGCACCGTCCGCTTTCATCAATGCCATTCTCGATGCGCTGCGCGTCGCGGGGGTGGAGAATATCGATATGCCCGTGACGCCTTATAGCTTGTGGAAGGCGCTGCACGGGGCGGAGGAGAAAGCTGCGTGAGTTTGCTGTGTGTTGTGTCGCCTGCCAAGGCGCTCGATTTCGGGCCGCTGGCCCTTGATGCGTCTCCCACGATGCCCCGCCTTTTGGAAGAGGCGGGCGAGCTTGGCCAAGTGGCCCGCCAATGCAGCCGCTCCGACTTCAAATCGCTCATGGATCTTTCCGAAGATCTTGCCGATCTGACTTATGAGCGGTTTCAGGCTTTCGATCCGGAACATCCCGAGCGCAGTTCCAAACCCGCCATCTATGCTTTTAACGGTGATACTTATCGCGGCTTCGATGTCACGACATTAAAACGCCCGGCGGTGGAAGAAGCGCAGAAGCGGCTGCGGATTCTCTCCGGCCTTTACGGGGTCTTGAAGCCCCTCGATCTCATTCAGGCCTATCGGCTGGAAATGGGCACGCGGCTGCCCAATCCGAAGGGGCGCGACCTTTATGCCTTCTGGAAGGAAGAGGTGACGGCGCTTTTGAATGCGGATATCGAGGAAGCGGGCGCGGCCGCGCTCGTCAATTGCGCCTCGGTCGAATATTTCAAAGCCGTCGATACGAAAAAACTTTCCGTGCCCATCATAACGCCGGTCTTCAAGGAAGAGCGGGCAGGGGCGGCACGCGTCGTCAGTTTCTATGCCAAGCGCGCGCGGGGTATGATGGCGCGCTTCATCGTCGAAAACGATGTGCGCGATGCGGACGGGCTGAAAGCCTTCGATATGGCAGGCTACAGGTTCCGCGCGCCGCTTTCGGATGCGCATAATCTGGTTTTTTCCCGCCTGCAGGATGAAGAGTGACGCAGCGGGCTGCGCGTTTCACAAGATGTTTTGAGGAGCTGGCTTGCGCCCGATGGGGAATCGGGCGCATTCTTTTTTGACGAATTGTCATAATGCATATTGACAATTTGTCAGGTGAAGGGGGAGACTTTACGTATGAGTGACACGACAACCAAGGAAGCCGTGAGCGATGCGGCCCGCGCGCCTGCCGAAAAGGCGGGGAGCGGGGATGCGACGAACGGCCTCTCGCGCCGGCGGCTTGAAAGCCGGCGCAAGCTGATTGCTGCCGCCCGCCAGCTCTTTGTCGAGCGCGGCTACCACGCGACGCGTCCGCAGGACATTTCCAAACTGGCCGGTGTCGGCCACGGCACGTTCTATCTTCATTTCACGGACAAGCTCGACTGCTTTCTTACCTTCGCGGACGAAGTGTGCGACGAGCTGGAAGTCGTGCTGCAGGACCACTTGGGCCGCGCGCGCACCGTGGAAGAGAGCGTGAAAGAAACGCTCTATGCGATTTACGAATATTCGGACGCCAATCCCGGCGTGCTGGCCGCGGCCATGACGAATACGGCGATGCTCTCGGTGGAAGAGACGAAACGCCGCTCGCCGATGGAACGCTGGGCCGCGCAATGGACCGAGATGGTGCTGCAATGGCGCGCGGAAAAGGACATTCCCTCGGATGTCGATCCGCTGCTTTCCGGCCACCTGATCGTCGGCGCCATCAGCCAGGGCATGGCCTATGGCTATCTCTATCAGGTCGACCGGGACAAACTGATCAACGATATCGCGCAGGCTCTTTTTGGGGCGTTGACGCGGCAATAGCACCGGCAGACCGGACCTTTGGGAGGAGGAAAGGCAATGGCAAAGCTCGTTTACAGCCAGGAAGAGTTGATGGCGGATCATCCTTATGCCAAGCGGCAGGAGGATGCGGGATATCTGATGCATGGCGGCTTCGATGAAGCAGGCACTTATATCTCCCCGCGCACGCTGCACCGCTGGCCGGCCGTCAAAGCCTGGCAGGGCGCGCTGAAGGAAAAGGGCGTGCCGCTGATCGATGCCTCGGTCGAGCTGTTGAAGCACGGCAATTTTCCGAATGTCGAGCAGCAGAAATTTCTCCTCAAAAACGGCTATGGCCAGTCGCTCTGGAATTCGCTGACGGTGACGGGCATCGTCGAAGCGCGCGGGCGGGCGCTGTGTGAATTCACCGCGCCGGATTTCCAGGACATCATCGTCGACGATATTTCCGAGACGGCAACGGGACATCTCGGCAAGGGGCTCCTTTATGCCCACGGCGCCGATGAAGGGGGCGATCCCGATCAGCCGCAATATGGCGCCCATGATGCGATGTGGTTTGCCGCGCGCGATCTGCTTTTCGGCGCGAATGCTTATCCCGCCGATATCGAGCCCGATAATATCAGCCGTCCGGACCAGGGCCGCCTGATGCCGCAACTGCCGGAAGTCTATGAGCAGATCATCCTGCTTCTGATGAATGTGCTGATGATCGAAGTGCGCGCCGAGGCCTTTTTCAGCTTCTGCCAGAAGGTTATGCGCGATCCGGATGTCTTCCAGGACCGGCGCGAGGCGGCGGAGCGGGCGGCAACCATGGTTGAGCGCATCCGCACGGATGAGGCCATTCATGTGGGCTATCTGCAGACCGTCGTCTCCGAGATGCGCGCCTTTACCTTCAAGACCGTGGATGGCGGCACGATTGCGGGCAAGGACCTGATCGATCCCATCTGGCAGGGCATGATCCATTGGCATGCCGAAACCCAGCATGAAAAGGCGCGCGAGCTTTCTTACGCGCGTGTGCGCGAACATTTCGAGGCGATGCCGGAGGGCGCGAAACTGCTCGATCAGTTCAATGCGCTCGGCGCGCGGGCCAAAGCCGCTTGAAGAAGCAATAAGAGCGGAAGGCCAAGGGAGGCAGCTTCATGAAGTTCGGTATTTTTTACGAGCACCAATTGCCGCGCCCGTGGAACGAGGGCGATGAGCTGAAACTTTTCCAGGACGCGCTTGATCAGGTGGAGCTTGCGGACAAGCTCGGCATCGATCATGCCTGGGAAGTCGAGCATCACTTTCTCGAGGAATATTCGCATTCCTCCGCACCGGAAGTTTTTCTGGCCGCCTGTTCGCAGCGCACGAAGAATATCCGCCTCGGTCATGGCATCAACCTCATGCCGCCGCCCTATAACCACCCGGCGCGTGTCGCCGAGCGTATTGCGACGCTTGATCTCGTCTCGAACGGGCGCGTCGAATGGGGCACGGGCGAATCCTCGGCGCTGGCCGAGCTTGGCGGCTTCAACATTCCCGTCGCCGATAAACGGCCCATGTGGCGTGAGGCGGTGGAGCAATGCGCCAATATGATGGCGATGGACCCTTATCCCGGTTTCGAGGGCAAGTATTTCTCCATGCCCTGCCGCAATGTGGTGCCGAAGCCGGTGCAGCGCCCGCATCCCCCGCTTTGGGTGGCCTGCTCGAACCGCGAGACGATCAAGCTTGCCGCCCGGCTCGGCATCGGCGCGCTGACCTTCGCCTTTGTAGACGCCTCGGAGGCCAAGCAATGGGTGGACGATTATTACCGAATCTTCAAAGAGGAATGCGTGCCGATCGGCCATGCGGTCAATCCGAACATCGCCATGGTGACGGGCTTTTCCGTGCACCGGGATGCAGAAGAAGCCAAACGCCGCGGCATGGACGGGTTCCGCTTCTTCGGTTACGGGCTCGGCCATCATTATATTTTCGGTGAGCACAAGCCGGGCCGCACGAATATCTGGGATGCTTTTGAAGCGGCGCGCGACACGATGCCCGAAGAAGGCGGCAACCGCGGCATCGGCACGCCGGATCAGATGCGCGATCATCTGCGCGGCTTCCAGGAGGCAGGCGTCGATCAGGTGACGTTCATTCAGCAGGGCGGGCGCAACCGGCATGAGCATATTTGCGAGGCGCTGGAGCTTTTCGCCAGCGACGTCATGCCCGAGTTCAAGGAAAAGGAAGCCGAACGGCAAAAGCGCAAGGATGAAGAACTTGCGCCCTATGTCGAAAAGGCCATGGCCCGCAAGGAGCGCATGAAGGAACTGGCCGATGATGAAATTCCGACCATCGTGGCATTGGGCCGTCAGATTGCCGAGGAGGGCAAGAAGACGGGCTAAAGAATTTTGAGTTAAACGGCGCCGGCCCGAGCGTTCCGCAAGAAGAACGAGAGGCCGGTACCGCAACAACCCTGGATCAACCAGGGAGGCGTCAAACGCCGCTGAGGCCGGTTCCTGGAACCGGCCTTTTCTTTTTCCTCCTCAAAGGCCATGCTCGGGATCAGGCTTGTTCTGGATCAAGGCGGAGAGGCGGCGCCTTCGCCAAGCTGGAGCAGCACTTAGGAAGGGAGACCGGCATGATCTGGCGCTTACTCATTGCTTTTGTTTTGACGGTGGCGGCGGTGCTTGCCTCCGCCCGCACCCACGCCTATGCGGCGGAGGGCAGCGCCAATGTCATTTCCTTCAAGAACCGCACCTGCGGCGAGCTGACGCTGAAGGCGACGGGGAACGATGCCTGTTTCGGTTTCGGCGGCTGCGCGCTTACCATTCCGGCGGGCGAGACGAAGCGCTACGGCCTGCGCGAAGGGGTGCGGCCTGAATGGGCGATCGTGAAGGTTGCCGGTCACTGCCCGGTGGAAGAGGGCGCAGAGCTCAAGACGGAACTGAAAGGCGAATGCGCCATCGATCTGACGCGGGCGTTCAGGGGCACGAATTACCGGCCCGGCATCGACACGCCGCTGCCTGCCATGCCGGGGAGCCCCGTCAAACCGCAATTCGAGGAATTGCCGGGCCTTCCTGCGCCGGGCGCCAAGACCGCCTCCATCGTGCTCGACACGGGCATTTGCGAAGTGGTGGACGGCAAGGAGATTTGCGAGGTTTCCTGCGACGTCAACTGATGCTCATATCCATTTCAGCCAGCGGAAGAGCGCAATCTCGGCAAGTCCGATAACGATGAGTATACCGCAGACGATATAAAACGCCGCCGCATCCTCCGCCCCCGGCATGCCGCCTACATTGATGCCGAGAAGGCCCGTGGCAAAGCCGAGCGGCAGAAACACGGCCGCGACGAGCGAGAGAATATACATGTTCCGGTTCAGCGTTTCGGAGAGCCGGTTCGAGAGTTCCTCGTGCAGGATGCTTGCCCGCTCGCGCAAGGCATCGAGATCTTCCACATAGCGGATCACCTGATCGGCCACCTCGCGCAGCCGGCTTTGCTGCCAAGTATCCAGCCAGTCCGGTTTCGCCGCAACGAGCTGCCCCAGCGCGTCTCGCTGCGGGGAAAGATAGCGGCGCAGCGGAATGGTCTGGCGGCGGATGTCGATCAGTCTTTTGCGGATGTCCTGGCTCGGCAGGTCGATGCCGCTTTCCTCCAGATCATCGATCTCTTCTTCGATGTCCTGAATGGCCGCGCCCATGCGCTCGGTCAGGCCGCGCGCCAGTTCGATGACGAAGTCGCCGATGCTGGCAGGCCCGGCACCGGTCTCATAAGCGCGGCGTATGTCGTCGATGGCGAGCAGCTTGACTTTGCGCAGGCTGATGACGCGGCCGGGCTCGATCCATAGGCGGATGGAGACGAGCGCGTCCGGGTCGGCTTCGGGGAAGAGATTGACCCCGCGCAGGATGAGCAGCGTGCCTTCGGGCGAGACGGCGCAGCGCGGGCGGGTTTCCTCGGCAAGCAGCGCTTCGGCCACATGTTTCGGTAACCCGCTGTCCTTGCGCACCCATTTCACCGCGGAAGGTTCGGTCCGGTTGAGATGGACCCAGCGCCAGCCTTCGGCGGGGGGCGGGGAATGCAAGTTCTGCCAGGCAATGCCCGTGGGCGTGCCGGCAATGTCGAAGGCGCAGACAAGAGCGGCGGCGGTCATCGGCTCTCCTTTGGCGTTGGCCGTGTCGCTCTCATCTTACCGGTCAAGCGGCAGGGCGGGAACCGCTTGGTAGCCAAAGGAGAAGAAAACCGGCAAGGCAAAAACCGAGAAGCGGTCCGTGCGGCATATAGGCGAAGGCGAGCGTTGCCAGAATGCTCATGAGCGGCAGGAGTGCAAGGACGAGACCTACCGTCCTGTCTTCACGGCGTATCGTGATGCCTGCCGTCAATGCCGCGGCCATGGCGGCAAGAAGGCTCGGCACTTCCGTCACCCAGAACCCCCAGAACCGGACGCCCGTGCCGTACCAGCCGCCGCCCCAATAGGCGGTGAGATCGCCCGCCAGTGCAACGAGAAGGGCGATAAGCATGAGGCGGTAGGCGCGAGGGCGCTGTAGAGCTGGCCGCAGGTGCGGCAGGCAGAAGAGCGTAATGAGCAAACCCGCATAGACGGCGGGAACGATGCGCCCGAAAAAGTAATAAGGCTCCATGCCGAGCGGTGCGCCGGTACGGGCAAAGATATGCGATGCCAAGTCTTGAGCGCCCGGCAGCGCGGTGATCCAGGCGGGGGTCTCGGCGCCGTTCCAGATCGCCGATTGGACAAGGCCGAGCCAAAAACAAAGGGCAAGCGTGAGCGTGCTGAGGAAGCGCAAGGCAGAAACGTTCATAGGGCCTCTCCTCATGCGGCCAGATTGCTGGCGCGGAACGCGTCTTCGACGCTCGGGATGATGTCGATAAGCTCGTAATAGGGCACGGTGAAGAGATCGGAATCGCGCAGGCGGTCCATCAGCCCGCAATGGGCGGCGAGGTTGCTTGTCTCGATCTGCAGAATGTCCGAGCAGCGGCCGGAAAAAGCCTCGGCATCGAAATAGCGGATATTGGCGTCCGGGTGGTCCTTCATCCAGGGGGCGAAGGCGGCGCTTGCCGCTTTGCTGCGCTCCTCATGGGTGAGGCGCAGCCAGGGGGCGGCGGCGCGCAGCAGAATGAAAATCGTGAAGGTCGGGTGCGTTGTCATGGGCCGGCTCCTTTCAGGCATGTCGAGATTGCCGGCTGACGCTAGGGCGATTGCATGACGGGAAAAACAGAATAATATTGTCGTTCTCGTTCAAATTATTTGATTAATCAGATGCACCCCAACCTTCTCGACCAGCTCCGGGTTTTTCAGGCCGTGGTGGAAGGCGGCAGTTTCGCCGCTGCTGCGCGCACGCTGGGCCGCGCGGTTTCGGCGATCAGCTATGCGATCAATGCGCTTGAAGAACAGCTCGCCTTTCAAGTCTTCGACCGCTCGACCTACCGCGTTTCGCTGACGCCGGAAGGGCAGGCGCTCCTCAATGATGCGGAAATCCTTCTGCGCCGGGCCGAGCGCTGGGAAGCGCGGGCGCGCTCCTTGCGCGAGAAGGTGGAGGCGGTGCTTCCCCTCATTGCCGATCCTTCTTACCCGGAAGGCTTTCTTGTGGACGCGCTGAAAAAATTCGAAGCGCAATTTCCGCTCGTCACCATCACCGTGCGCCGGGCGGAAAGTGAGGAAGTGGTGCGGGCGGTGCGCGAGGAAGAGTTTCCGCTCGGCATCATGCTGCTCGACCATGGCCGTCAATGGGACGGGATCGACGGGCGGCAAGTGGCCGCGGACAAGATCGCGCTCGTTGCCGCGCCAGCCCATCCGCTGGCGCAGATCGAGGGCGCCTTTCCGCTTGCCGAATTGGAAAATCACCGCCAGATCCATTTGCATAGCGGCGCCTTCGATATCCGCGCCTTCGATTACCGCGTGCACCGCACGGATGTCTGGGGCGTCGATACGCAAAGCGCGTTGCGCATGATGATCGAAGAGGGGCTGGGCTGGGGCTTCATGCCGGAGGAAACGGCGCGCCCGGCCATCGAAGCGGGACGGCTTGTGCACTTGAACTGCGATGGCATCGCCCAGCCTTCGCTGCGCCGGTTCGCGGCGGTGTGGACGACGCGCCGCCCGCCCGGCAAAGCGGGGGAGGCGCTTGTCGCCTCGCTCTTGCGCGATGAAGAACCTGTGCTTGCTTGAACCTGGGTAAGAGGATTGCGGGCGGGTTCGAAATTGGTCCGTGTAAAAACCGGTTCCGTGCACATCTTCACTCTCTGACAAAGAGAGGGCGAAAAGATGAAATTACTGACAGGACCGCTCAGCATGTTCGGCACGAAGGCGCGCATTGCCGTCGCCGAGAAGAATGCGCCATGCGAGATCGAGTATGTGCCGTTTTCTTTGAAGACCCGCTATAACCCGCTGCATCCCGATGTGGCGCGGCTCAACCCGAAAGGGCAGGTGCCGGTGCTGCTCGACGGGGAGGTGGAGATTTTCGATTCCACGCAGATCTTCGAATATCTCGAAGAGAAGTTCCCGGAGCCGCCGCTTTGGCCGCGCAGCATCGAGGCGCGGGCCATGGCGCGGTTGATGGAACTGAAGGCCGACGAAATTTATTTCCCCAATGTCATTGTGCTGATCAACGCGGCAGCGGACATATCCCGGCCCGAATGCAAAGAAGCGCTGGAAAAGATGGCTGCCTATTACCGCGATATGGATGCGCGCCTTGCGGACCAAGAATTTATTGCCGAGGGATATTCCTACGCCGATATCGCCTTTTTCACGGCAAGCTATTTTGCTTCTTTCCTGGGCGGCGCGCCGGACCTCGCGCTTTCCCACCTTGCGGCTTGGCGTAAACGCATCGCCGCGCGTTCTGCCGTGGCGCCCATCGTGAAGGACGTGGCGGATTATCTTGCCGCCAACCGCTTGCCTGTGCCGGAAATATAGAAAAGATGGAAGGAAGGACCGGCCCCGCAGGAGAAAGATGTGCCTTACAAGGAATTGCTCAGCGTCATTGCCGTGGCGCTCACCTTTCTCGCCTTCTGGCCCTATATCCGCTCCATCCATAAGGGCGCGACGCGGCCGCATGTTTTTTCCTGGGTGATCTGGGGCGCGGTGACATTCATCGTCGCGCTCGCCCAGCTTGCGGATGGGGCGGGTGTCGGCGCCTGGCCCATCGCGCTTTCGGGGCTCATTACCTTCTATGTGGCGTACCTCGCCTATCGGCGCCGGGGCGATATGACGATTACGCGGCTCGACTGGACTTTTCTATCGCTCGCGCTGACCTCGTTGCCGCTCTGGTATCTGACGCATGATCCCCTATGGGCGGTAGTGGTGCTGACCGGCGTCGATCTTCTCGGCTTCGGGCCCACTTTCCGCAAGGCCTATCGCTTTCCGTTCGAAGAACAGGCGAGCTTCTTCGCGCTTGCCGCACTGCGCAATTTCGTCGTCTTGGGGGCGCTGGAAAATTACACGCTCACCACCATGCTCTTTCCGGCGGCGGTGGGCGGGGTCTGCGTGATCTTTATCGCAATGCTGGCCTACCGGCGCCGGCAGCTCAGTTTGCAATCCACTTAAGCGCCTGCTCGCGCTTTTTGAGCGGGAAGGCAAGGGTCTCGGCGGGAATGAGCGGCGAGAGTAGGCGCATGGTCTCGGCAATCCAGTTCCGGTCCGTCACAACACCGACTTTCTTGAAATCGGTAAGGTGCTTGAAGCCGAAAACCGTGTCGTCCCAGAGCGCGCCCGCCTCATAGGTTTCGAAGGCATCGCCCAGCACCATGAGGAAGCTGACTTTGCCGTGCTCTTTCAAAGCTTCTTCGACGGCGGGGATAAGAACGGTTTCATAATCCTCGGCGCTGACGGTGCCTTCCGCTTCCAGCGCGACGACATGGGCGGGGAGCGAGCCGATCCTTTTCAGCATGGCGTCTTCTCCTTTCACTGCTTTGGCTATGAGAAGAAGGAGGGTGGCCGAAAAATCTGGCGGAATTATGCGCGGAAAATGGTGCCCCCGGAGAGACTCGAACTCCCGACCCCCTGATTACAAATCAGGTGCTCTACCAACTGAGCTACAAGGGCTTCGGGCGCGAACATACTGGCCGCCGTCTCATCTCACAACAGGCTTTTTGGGGATTTGAGGCGGGTGCCTGTGAGGTTCGAGGCATCTTTTCCCCGCTTGCGCTGGTCAGGGTAAGCTGGCGCAGCATGGAAGTGGTGCGCGAGGAGGGGGCGTGGAGATTGTGACATTCATGGCCGGGGAGGCAGGCCCGGCGGCGCTGTGGTTCGCGGCCTTTGCGGTAGCGCTTGCCTTTTTCTTGCGCGGTTTTGCAGGTTTCGGGGCTTCGCTGCTTTCCGTCTCCGCGCTCAGTCTCATCTGGCCGCCGGTTGAAGTGGTGCCGGTAATCTTTCTGCTGGAAGTGCTGGCAAGCGCCGTGCTGCTGCCTGGCGCTTTTGCCTATGTGAACTGGCGGGCCCTTTTCTGGATGTTTGCGGGCATGGTGGTGGCGACGCCTTTGGGGCTCGCGCTTCTCATGGCGCTGCGGGCGGACACCATGGTGCTTGTCATTCAGGCAGGGGTTGCCTGCGCTGCCTTGGCGCTTCTTGCCGGGATCGGGCCGAAGGAAGCGCCGGGCAAAGCGGCGACGGTGGCGACGGGCCTTGCGGTGGGCGGGCTCAACGGGGCGGCGGCGATCGGCGGGCCGCCCGCGGTGCTTTTCTTCTTCTCCGTGCCGGGGCGGGAGGAAATGGCGCGGGCCTCGCTGATCGGCTTTTTCCTCGGCACAGACCTTGTGGCTGCGGGCTTTGCCGCCGGAAACGGGCTTTACGGGAGCCTTGAGGCCTGGCGCTTTGCCTTTCTTGCCCCGGTGATGATGGCGGCGGCTTTTGCCGGGGCGCATGTCTTCATGCGGGTGGATAAGGCGCTGGTGCGCAAAGTGGCGCTGATCGGGCTGTGTCTTCTGGCGCTGGCGGGCCTTGCGCGCGGCCTTATGACTTAAAAGCAGGCGAATTAACGGGGCCGGGCGAGCTCATAAAGGGCGACGGCGGCGGCATTGGAGACGTTGAGGCTGCGCATCGGTCCGGAAGCGGGCAATTTTGCCAGAAGATCGCAGGTTTCCCGCGTCAGGCGGCGCAGGCCCGCACCTTCCGCCCCCATGACAAGGGCGATGGGCCGGGCGGTGTCGACCTCGGAAAGGGGCGTCTCGGCATCCCCGTCGAGGCCGACAATGAGAAAGCCCATATTCTTGAGCGCTTGCAGCGCGCGGGAGAGATTGCCGATTTTTGCGATTTTTACGTGTTCTACGGCGCCTGACGCTGCTTTGGCGAGCACGCCGGTAAGCGGCGGGCTGTTGCGGTCCGTCATAACAAGGGCCGAGGCGCCGAAAACGGCGGCGGACCGCAGAATCGCCCCCACATTATGCGGGTCCGTGACCTGATCGAGCACGACGATGCGGCTTGCCTCCAGGCAGGCCTCTTCCAGATCGGGCTCGGGCAGGGGGGCAACATGGAGCGCGATGCCCTGATGGACCGCGCCGGGGGGCAAAAGGCGGGTGATCTCTTCGGCGGAGGTGATCTCCGGCGCGATTCGCGGCGGCGCAGAGAGCCGGGCGGTGATTTCGTTCCAGGCGTTCTGGGTCGCGAGGAATTTATGGAGGGTGCGGGCCGGGTTTTGCAGCGCCGCTTCGACCGCATGCAGCCCGTAAATGTAAGGGCTTTGACCGGCAGGCGAGCGGGCGCCGCGCCGGGACCCTTGCTTTCCCGGAATTGCCTCTTTTTTCCCGATTTCCCGGCGGCCCGGGCGCTTGCGCTCTTTCATGAGGCCGCTTATAGTCCCGGCCACCGGCGTTCGCAACGCAAGTCAACACAGTGCTTCGAGCTCGATTGAATAAAACGAGAGAGGCGCTGCGGGGGCTTTTATGCATTTTAGCGGATTTTCGGTTGACACAGCTTGGGGAGGTCCGCATAAACCCGCTCACTGAGAGTGAGGGATTTTCTGCCGGAACTCACTGGGTTTAAACAGATTTTTGACTGGCACGGAGGGATGCCCGAGCGGTTAAAGGGGACGGACTGTAAATCCGTTGGCTATGCCTACGTTGGTTCAAATCCAACTCCCTCCACCACCGGTCAATGCGGGATAGGAACGGATCCAAGAGGATCGCTCAAGGCGGGTGTAGCTCAATGGTAGAGCAGCAGCCTTCCAAGCTGACGATGAGGGTTCGATTCCCTTCACCCGCTCCATCTCTTGAACTTCTGGAGCGTTCACGCTCGAAGACACTTGAAGGGGCCGATCCTGTGGCCGGTTACGGCGGGACGGCAGGCGTTAACAAGACCGATCATAGATTAGGGTCAGGCAAAAGGTAAGATAGGGCAATGGCCAAGGAAAAGTTCTCGCGGAACAAGCCGCATTGCAACATCGGGACGATTGGTCACGTTGACCATGGCAAGACGACGCTGACGGCGGCTATTACGAAAGTATTGGCAGAGACGGGCGGTGCGACGTTTTCGGCATATGATCAGATCGACAAGGCGCCTGAAGAGCGCGCCCGCGGTATCACGATCTCGACGGCGCACGTTGAGTACGAGACCGAGAAGCGTCACTACGCTCACGTCGACTGCCCCGGCCACGCCGACTATGTGAAGAACATGATCACGGGCGCAGCGCAGATGGACGGCGCGATCCTGGTTGTGTCGGCTGCCGACGGCCCGATGCCGCAGACGCGCGAGCACATTCTGCTTGCCCGCCAGGTGGGTGTGCCGGCTCTGGTCGTGTTCATGAACAAGGTCGACCAGGTGGACGACGAAGAGCTTCTGGAGCTCGTGGAAATGGAAATCCGCGAACTTCTGTCCTCTTACGACTTCCCGGGCGACGATATTCCGATCATCAAGGGCTCGGCTCTTGCGGCGCTGGACGACAGCAACGAAGAGATCGGCAAGAAAGCCATTCTTCAGCTGATGGAAGCGGTGGATGAGTACATCCCGCAGCCTGAGCGTCCGAAGGACCAGCCGTTCCTGATGCCGATCGAAGACGTGTTCTCGATCTCGGGCCGCGGCACGGTTGTGACGGGGCGCGTTGAGCGCGGGATCATCCATGTTGGCGATGAAATCGAAATCATCGGCATCAAGGATACGAAGAAGACGACCTGCACGGGCGTTGAGATGTTCCGCAAGCTGCTCGACCAGGGCGAAGCGGGCGACAACATCGGTGCGCTGCTGCGCGGTGTCGACCGTGAAGGTGTTGAGCGCGGCCAGGTTCTGGCGGCTCCCGGCTCCATCACGCCGCACACGAAGTTCAAGGCAGAAGCCTACATCCTGACGAAGGAAGAAGGCGGTCGTCATACGCCGTTCTTCACGAACTACCGCCCGCAGTTCTACTTCCGTACGACGGACGTGACGGGTGTGGTTCAGCTTCCGGCAGGCACGGAAATGGTTATGCCGGGCGACAATGTGGAGATGGAAGTCGAGCTTATCGCTCCGATCGCCATGGAAGAGAAGCTGCGCTTCGCTATCCGTGAAGGCGGCCGTACCGTCGGCGCAGGCGTCGTCTCCGCTATCATCGAGTAAGGTTGCGGATTAGGAGTGTAGCTCAACTGGTAGAGCACCGGTCTCCAAAACCGGGGGTTGGGGGTTCGAGTCCCTCCACTCCTGCCACGGACAAGGTGGTGCGCCGCTAAATGGCGCGCCGCCTTTCCGAGTCAGAGAAGCATTTGTTTTGGTTGCCGGGAAAAGGTAGGACATGGCTAAGACCAACCCATTGGAATTCGCGCGGCAAGTGCGGTCCGAAGCGTCCAAAGTCACATGGCCGACCCGGCGCGAGACGATGATCACCACTGTGATGGTCTTCATCATGGTTTTTTTGGCCGCGATTTTCTTTTTCGCGGTCGATCAGGTGCTGAGCTGGGGCGTGTCGCTCGTGCTTGGCCTTTCAACTTAAGGATGCGGCGCGGATGACGAAGCGGTGGTACATCGTTCACGCCTACTCGAATTTCGAGAAGAAGGTGGCGGAGTCCATCCGGGAGCGCGCGGTTGGCGCGGGCCTCGAAGAGCAGTTCGAGGAAATCCTGGTGCCCACCGAAGAGGTGGTGGAATTGCGGCGCGGGCGGAAAGTGAACGCCGAGCGCAAATTCTTTCCGGGCTATGTTCTCGTGAAGATGGAAATGACGGATGAAGCATTCCACCTGATCAAGAACACGCCGAAAGTGACCGGGTTCCTGGGGTCCGACAGCAAGCCGGTACCGGTGAGCCAGAAAGAAGTCGATCAGATCCTGCAGCAGGTGCAGGAAGGCGTGGAGCGGCCCAAGCCCTCCATTACGTTCGAGATCGGCGAGCAGGTGCGGGTGGCCGACGGCCCCTTCGCCTCGTTCAACGGATTTGTCGAGGAAGTCGACGAAGAACGGGCCCGCCTCAAGGTGGCGGTGTCCATTTTCGGCCGGGCAACGCCGGTCGAGCTGGAGTATGCCCAGGTCGAAAAGCTCTGAGTTTGAGAGCATCGGCCTTCGGGTATTTCGCGTGGGAGGTTCCGGCAGGTCCGGGCCGTACCACTAACCCTTTAAAGTTGCCGTCTTTATGGGCGGCAGGGGAATGGAAGAATGGCTAAGAAGATTACAGGCTATCTGAAGCTTCAGGTGCCGGCGGGGGCTGCGAACCCGTCGCCGCCGATCGGTCCGGCGCTGGGTCAGCGCGGGCTGAACATCATGGAATTCTGCAAGGCGTTCAATGCCGCCACGCAGGGTATGGAACAGGGCATGCCCATTCCGACCATCATCACGATCTATCAGGACAAGTCTTTCTCGTTCGCGACGAAGACGCCGCCGGCCTCTTACTTCCTGAAAAAGGCCGCAAAGCTGCAGAAGGGCGGTAAGACGCCCGGCCGCGAAGTGGCAGGCAAGGTGACCGTGGCTCAGTGCCGTGAGATCGCCGAGCAGAAACTGAAAGATCTGAATGCAACGGACCTCGACGCTGCGACCCGTATTATTATGGGTTCCGCGCGTTCCATGGGCCTGGAAGTGGCGGAGTAAGACGATGGCGAAAATTGGCAAGCGTCTCCAGAAGGTCCGTGAAGGGATCGACCGTAAGAAGCTCTACAATCTTGACGAAGCTGTTAAGCTTGTAAAAGAGCGCGCAATCTCCAAGTTCGACGAGACGATCGAAGTGGCGATCAATCTCGGCGTCGACCCGCGCCATGCCGACCAGATGGTCCGCGGTGTGTGCCAGCTGCCGAACGGCTCGGGCCGCTCGGTGCGTGTGGCCGTGTTCGCCAAGGACAAGAAGGCGGAAGAGGCAAAGGCGGCCGGCGCCGATATCGTGGGCGCGGATGATCTGGCCGATCAGATCCAGAGCGGCCAGATCGATTTCGACCGCTGCATCGCCACCCCGGACATGATGCCGCTCGTCGGCCGTCTGGGTAAGGTGCTCGGCCCGCGCGGCCTGATGCCGAACCCGAAGGTCGGCACGGTGACGCCGGATGTCGCCGAAGCGGTGAAAGCTGCCAAGGGCGGCGCCGTGGAGTTCCGCGTTGAGAAAGCCGGCATCGTGCATGCGGGCATCGGCAAGGCAAGCTTCACCGAAGAGCAGCTGAGCGGCAACATCCGCGCGGTTGTGGACGCGGTGCAGAAAGCCAAGCCCGCCGGTGCGAAAGGCACATATCTGAAGCGCATCGCCCTTTCCTCCACGATGGGCCCCGGCGTGAAGATCGAACTGTCGAGCCTTCAGGCAGACGCCTGATAGTGCGTTTCTCCGGCCGGATGCGGGCGGAGCACAATTTGAGTTTCCATCCGCTTCTTGCGGATGGTGGGGGCGACCGGCTGCAAGGCCGGTTCGTCCTCAACCTGTCCGAGACGGTAGGCGCCTCTTTCTTCTGGAAAGCGGCTTAATGGGCCAGCTGGCCGACCTGCAATAGACGGGAGATGAGCGGATTTCGGAAAGGTCTCCTTTTCGGAATTGGTTTGGACCCGGGACAGGCACGAGCGTCGGTATTCGGCGTGCCTGAGCGGCGCAAAGATGCCGGCAAACGCCAACAGCGGGGAGGGATGTTCCCGAACCGCGCCAGAAGCGCATGAAAGCCAATCCGGATTTCATGACGCGGAAGGAGAGTAAGGTGGATAGAGCCCAAAAGTCGGAGCTCGTGACGTTCCTGAAAGGTGCCTTTGACGGCGCCGAGACGGTCGTCGTTGCCCACTATTCCGGCCTGACGGTCGCGCAGATGACCAATCTTCGCGAACAGATGGCGGAAGCGGGCGCGGGCTTCAAAGTGACCAAAAACCGGCTCGCCAAACTCGCTCTCGAGGGGACCGGCAAGGACGGCATCGCCGACCTTTTCACCGGCCCCACGGCAATCGCCTATTCAGAAGACCCCGTCGCTCCGGCGAAGGTCGCTATGAAATTCGCCAAAGACAACGAGAAGCTCGTTGTTCTGGGCGGAATTATGGGCGGGACCGTGCTCGATCAGAACGGTGTGAAGGCTTTGGCCGACCTGCCGTCCCTGGACGAGCTGCGCGGCAAGCTTGTCGGCCTTATCCAGGCTCCGGCTACGAAAGTGGCTGGCGTCGTTCAGGCTCCGGCAGGTCAGCTTGCTCGCGTTCTCGGCGCATATGCCGCGAAGGGCGAAGCAGCTTAAAGAGCTGTTTTGGCAAACCTGGTTCGAACCGATTGATAGGAAAAGAGACAAATGGCTGATCTCGAAAAAATTGCAGAAGACCTTTCCAACCTGACCGTTCTGGAAGCTGCGGAACTCGCAAAGCTTCTGGAAGAGAAGTGGGGTGTGTCGGCAGCGGCTCCGGTTGCTGTTGCGGCAGCTCCGGGCGCAGGCGGCGGTGAAGCCGCTGCGGAAGAAAAGACCGAATTCACGGTCGTTCTCGCCTCCGCAGGCGACAAAAAGATCAACGTGATCAAGGAAGTTCGCGCGATCACGGGGCTTGGCCTGAAAGAAGCCAAGGATCTGGTCGAAGGTGCTCCGAAAGAAGTGAAAACGGACGTGCCGAAGGCGGAAGCCGAAGAAATGAAGAAAAAGCTCGAAGAAGCAGGCGCTTCCGTCGAGCTGAAGTAATGATGTGGCGGGGGAACCACCGGTTCCCCCGGCATGTTTCGAGTTAGGTCCCAACCGGGCAGGGGCCGTTCCCGGCGGTTATCCGCCAAGCGCCCGGCAGCCGTTCTGCAGAACGTAAAGAGGCATGAGACATGACGCAGTCCTTCACTGGTCGCAAACGGGTTCGCAAATCTTTCGGGCGCATTCCGCAAGTGGCCGAAATGCCCAACCTGATCGAAGTTCAAAAATATTCTTACGACCAGTTTCTCCAAGTCGAAAAGCCCGGTGAGGGCCGCATCGACCAGGGGCTTCAGGCAGTATTCAAGTCTGTCTTCCCGATCAACGATTTCTCCGAGACGGCTGTTCTTGAGTTCATCGATTATGAATTCGAAGAGCCGAAATACGACGTTGAAGAGTGCCAGCAGCGGGGCATGACCTTTGCCGCGCCGCTGAAAGTCACGCTCCGTCTGATCGTCTTCGAAGTGGATGAAGACACCGGCGCCAAGTCCGTCAAGGACATCAAGGAGCAGGACGTCTATATGGGCGACATGCCGCTGATGACCTCGAACGGCACGTTCGTCGTCAACGGTACCGAGCGCGTCATCGTTTCCCAGATGCACCGCAGCCCGGGCGTGTTCTTCGATCACGACAAAGGCAAGACCCATTCGAGCGGCAAGCTGCTGTTCGCCGCCCGCGTCATTCCTTACCGCGGTTCCTGGCTCGATTTCGAATTCGACGCCAAGGACATCGTGCATGTGCGCATCGACCGCCGCCGCAAACTGCCGGTGACGACGCTGCTTTATGCGCTGGGCATGGATGCGGAAGAAATTCTTTCCACTTTCTACAACACCGTGTCCTACAAGAAGGACAAGAAGGGCTGGAAAGTCGAGTTCGACGCCGAGCGTTACCGCGGCGCCAAGCCCGAGCGCGACCTGATCGACGCCAAGGGCGGCAATGTGGTGGTGGAAGCCGGCCGAAAAATCACGCCGCGCCTCGCCCGCAAGCTTGCCGAAGACGGTCTGAAAGAACTGCTCGTGCAGAACGAGGACCTTTACGGCCGCTACATCGCCGAAGAGCTGGTGAATGCGGAAACCGGTGAGATCTTTGCCGAAGCTGGTCAGGAAATCACGGTCGAGCTTCTGGAGCAGCTGGAAGAGGCCGGGTACTCGGAAATTCCGACGCTCGATATCGATCATATCAATACGGGTGCTTTCATCCGCAACACGCTGGCGATCGACAAGTCGACGAACCGCGAGCAGGCGCTTTACGACATCTACCGTGTCATGCGTCCGGGCGAGCCGCCCACGCTGGATACGGCCGGCGCGCTTTTCAACAGCCTGTTCTTCGATTCCGAGCGTTACGATCTTTCCGCGGTTGGCCGTGTGAAGATGAACATGCGCCTCGACCTCGATGCGGAAGATACCGTCCGTGTGCTGCGCAAAGAAGACATTCTGGCCGTCATCAAGACGCTGGTCGGCCTGCGCGACGGCAAGGGCGAAATCGACGACATCGATAACCTTGGCAACCGGCGTGTGCGTTCGGTCGGCGAGCTGATGGAAAATCAGTACCGCATCGGTCTTCTGCGTATGGAGCGGGCGATCAAGGAGCGCATGAGCTCGGTCGATATCGACACGGTCATGCCGCATGACCTGATCAACGCGAAGCCGGCGGCTGCCGCCGTGCGTGAGTTCTTCGGTTCCTCGCAGCTCTCGCAGTTCATGGACCAGACGAACCCGCTTTCCGAGATCACTCACAAGCGCCGTCTTTCGGCGCTTGGCCCAGGCGGCCTGACGCGTGAGCGCGCGGGCTTCGAGGTGCGCGACGTGCACCCGACGCATTATGGCCGTATCTGCCCGATCGAAACGCCGGAAGGCCCGAACATCGGTCTGATCAACTCGCTGGCGACATTTGCCCGCGTGAACAAATACGGCTTTATCGAAAGCCCGTACCGGAAAGTGAAAGACGGCAAGGTGACGGACGAGATCGTTTATCTCTCCGCCATGGAAGAAGCCCGCTATCACGTGGCGCAGGCGAGCCTGCCGCTGAGCGAGAAGGGCGAGATCACCGAAGAGCTGGTGAACTGCCGCTTCGACGGGGACTTTGAAATGGTGCCGCCGGCGCAGGTCGATCTTATCGACGTGTCGCCCAAACAGATCGTTTCGGTGGCCTCCGCGCTTATTCCGTTCCTTGAAAACGATGACGCCAACCGCGCACTCATGGGTTCGAACATGATGCGTCAGGCTGTGCCGCTGGTGCAGGCTGAGGCGCCGTTCGTGGGCACGGGCATGGAATCTGTTGTGGCGCACGATTCCGGCGCCGCCATCGCCGCCCGCCGCACGGGTGTGGTCGATCAGGTGGATGCGGAACGTATCGTTATCCGTGCCACTGAAGAGACCGATGCGACGAAGCCCGGTGTCGACATTTACAAGCTGCGCAAGTTCCAGCGCTCCAACCAGAACACCTGTATCAACCAGCGTCCGCTGGTGCGTGTGGGTGACAAGGTGAATGCCGGCGACATCGTTGCCGACGGCCCCTCGACGGAGCTTGGCGAGCTGGCGCTCGGCCGGAACGTGCTCGTCGCGTTCATGCCCTGGAACGGCTACAACTTCGAGGACTCCATTCTGATTTCCGAGCGGATCGTGCGCGATGACGTGTTCACGTCGATCCATATCGAGGAATTCGAAGTGGCGGCCCGCGACACGAAGCTGGGCCCGGAAGAAATCACCCGCGATATTCCAAACGTCGGTGAAGAAGCGCTGAAGAATCTCGACGAAGCCGGGATCACCTATATCGGCGCGGAAGTGCATCCGGGCGACATTCTGGTCGGCAAGATCACGCCGAAGGGCGAAAGCCCGATGACGCCGGAAGAAAAACTTCTGCGCGCCATCTTCGGTGAAAAAGCCTCCGACGTGCGCGACACGTCGCTGCGTCTGCCGCCCGGCGTTGCCGGCACGGTCGTGGAAGTGCGCGTCTTCAACCGCCACGGCGTGGACAAGGACGAGCGCGCGCTGCAGATCGAGCGCGAAGAAATCGAAAGCCTGGCAAAAGACCGGGACGACGAGCTCGCCATTCTGGAGCGCAACGTCTATGGCCGCCTTCAGGAGCTTCTGCTCGGCAAGCAGGTTTCCTTCGCGCCCAATATGGACGCGGACGCCAAGGTCACTCAGGCCTCGCTCGACGAGCTGTCGAAAGGCCAGTGGTGGCAGATCGCGCTGAAGAACGAGAGCGCCATGTCCGAAATCGAAGCGCTGAAGAAGCTCTTCGACGAAGGCAAGGAACGTCTTGAAGCCCGCTTTGCCGACAAGGTGGACAAGCTGCAGCGCGGTGACGAGCTGCCGCCCGGCGTCATGAAAATGGTCAAGGTCTTCGTTGCGGTGAAGCGCAAGCTGCAGCCGGGCGACAAGATGGCCGGCCGCCACGGCAACAAGGGGGTTATCTCCCGCATTCTGCCGATGGAAGACATGCCTTATCTCGACGACGGGACGCCGGTGGATATCGTGCTGAACCCGCTTGGGGTGCCGAGCCGTATGAATGTGGGTCAGATTCTCGAAACCCATCTCGGCTGGGCCTGCGCGGGCATGGGCCGCAAGATCAACGACGCGCTGGGTGTTTATCAGCGCGAAGGCAATCTTGCTCCGCTTTCCCAGACACTCAACGCGGTTTACGGCGACAACGAGGAAGTTTCCGGCATGGACGAGAAAGAGCTCGTCGAAATGGCAGGGAACCTGACCCGTGGTGTGCCGATTGCAACCCCGGTCTTTGACGGGGCGCAGGAAACCGATATCGTGGGCATGCTGGAGGAAGCGGGTATGGACCGTTCCGGACAGGTGACCTTGCATGACGGGCGGACGGGTGAGCCGTTCGACCGCCAGGTGACGGTGGGCTACATCTATATGCTCAAGCTGCACCATCTGGTGGACGACAAGATCCACGCCCGTTCCATTGGCCCCTACAGTCTGGTCACGCAGCAGCCGCTCGGCGGCAAGGCGCAGTTCGGCGGCCAGCGCTTCGGCGAAATGGAAGTCTGGGCGCTGGAAGCTTACGGTGCTGCCTATACGCTGCAGGAAATGCTGACCGTGAAGTCGGACGACGTGGCCGGCCGTACCAAAGTGTACGAAGCCATCGTGCGCGGCGACGACACGTTCGAGGCTGGCATTCCGGAAAGCTTCAACGTGCTGGTGAAAGAAATGCGGTCGCTCGGCCTCAATGTCGAGCTGCAGACCAAGCAGGTTAACTGATGATGGATTTCAGGCGGTGCTCCGGCGCCGCCTGACATCTTGCTTTTGAAGATTGCAATCAGGGGTTCGGCTGGCCCGGCCGTTTAATACGCCCCCAACGCCAAGGCAGATTATCTGCTGCGGCTGAAATGAGGAGAAGTCCATGAACCAAGAGGTCATGAATCTCTTTAACCCGTTGGCGAGCGCGCAGAGCTTCGATCAAATTCGGATCTCTATCGCAAGCCCGGAACGGATTCTGTCTTGGTCCTACGGCGAGATCAAAAAGCCCGAAACCATCAACTACCGTACGTTCAAGCCGGAGCGTGACGGTCTTTTCTGCGCGCGTATTTTCGGCCCGATCAAGGACTACGAATGTCTTTGCGGCAAATACAAGCGGATGAAGTATAAAGGCATCATCTGCGAGAAGTGCGGCGTGGAAGTGACCTTGTCCAAGGTCCGCCGCGAGCGCATGGGCCATATCGATCTGGCCGCGCCCGTCGCCCATATCTGGTTCCTGAAATCGCTTCCCTCCCGTATCGGCCTTCTGCTCGACATGACGCTGAAGGATCTGGAACGGGTTCTCTACTTCGAAAACTATATCGTGCTCGAGCCGGGCCTGACTCCGCTGAAAGAGCGCCAGCTGCTTTCCGAAGAAGAGTTCATGGACGCCCAGGACGAGTATGGCGAGGACAGCTTCACCGCCGGTATCGGCGCCGAAGCCATCCGCGACATGATGATGGGTCTCGAGCTTGAAAAGCTGCGCGACGATCTGCGCGTTGAGATCGCCGAGTCCACTTCAGAGCTGAAGCCGAAGAAACTCGCCAAGCGCCTGAAAGTCGTCGAAGCCTTCATCGAATCCGGCAACCGTCCGGAATGGATGATTATGAAGGTCATTCCGGTCATTCCGCCGGAACTGCGTCCGCTCGTACCGCTCGACGGTGGCCGCTTTGCGACGTCGGACCTGAACGACCTTTACCGCCGCGTGATCAACCGTAACAACCGTCTGAAGCGGCTGATGGAGCTGCGCGCCCCGGATATCATCATCCGGAACGAAAAGCGCATGCTGCAGGAATCCGTGGATGCGCTGTTCGACAATGGCCGGCGCGGGCGGATCATCACGGGCGCGAACAAGCGTCCGCTGAAGTCGCTCTCCGACATGCTGAAAGGCAAGCAGGGCCGCTTCCGTCAGAACCTGCTCGGCAAGCGCGTCGACTATTCCGGCCGTTCGGTAATCGTGGTGGGTCCGGAACTTAAGCTGCATCAGTGCGGTCTGCCGAAGAAGATGGCGCTCGAGCTCTTCAAGCCCTTCATCTATTCGCGCCTTGAGGCCAAAGGCCTATCGGCGACGGTGAAACAGGCCAAGAAGCTGGTCGAGAAAGAACGCCCCGAAGTTTGGGATATTCTGGAAGAGGTGATCCGCGAGCACCCGGTTCTTCTGAACCGCGCGCCGACGCTGCACCGCCTCGGCATCCAGGCGTTCGAACCGACCCTCATCGAAGGCAAGGCCATTCAGCTGCATCCGCTCGTCTGCGCGGCGTTCAATGCCGACTTCGACGGTGACCAGATGGCCGTGCACGTGCCGCTGTCGCTGGAAGCGCAGCTCGAAGCGCGTGTGCTGATGATGTCCACGAACAATATTCTGCATCCGGCCAACGGTTCGCCGATTATCGTTCCTTCGCAGGACATCGTGCTCGGCCTTTATTACGTCACGCAGGAAAAACAGAACGAGCCGGGCGAGGGCATGGTCTTCGCCGATGTGGATGAAATTCATCATGCGCTCGAATCCAAGTCCGTGACGCTGCATGCCAAGGTGAAGGTGCGCTGGAAGACGGTCGATGCCGATGGCAACGAAGTCGTTTCTCTGGTGGATACGACGCCGGGCCGCATGCTGGTCGGTCAGCTTCTGCCGAAGAACGCCAATATTTCCTACGACCTGGTGAACAAGCTGCTCACCAAGAAGGAAATCTCGCGGATGATCGACGTGGTGTACCGCCACTGCGGTCAGAAGGAGACGGTGATCTTCTGCGACCAGATCATGGCGCTCGGTTTCGGTCATGCCTGCCGCGCCGGTATTTCCTTCGGCAAGGACGACATGGTTATTCCGGGCGAGAAGCAGGGTCTGGTTGAAGAGACCGACAAGCTCGCCAAGGAATACGAGCAGCAATATATCGACGGTCTGATCACCCAGGGCGAAAAGTACAACAAGGTTGTGGACGCCTGGGCGAAATGTACCGACCGCGTGGCCGACGCCATGATGGAGAAGATTTCTTCCGTGCAGGTCGATGATGAGTCGAAACGCGAGAAGCCGATCAACTCCATCTACATGATGGCGCATTCGGGCGCGCGTGGTTCGCCCGCTCAGATGAAGCAGCTTGCCGGTATGCGCGGCCTTATGGCCAAGCCGTCGGGCGAGATCATCGAGACGCCGATCATTTCCAACTTCAAGGAAGGCCTGTCGGTTATCGAGTACTTCAACTCGACGCACGGTGCGCGTAAGGGCCTCGCCGATACGGCGCTGAAGACGGCGAACTCCGGTTACCTGACCCGCCGTCTTGTGGACGTGGCGCAGGACTGCATCGTCGTGGAAAGCGATTGCGGCACCGATGCCGGCATCACCGTTCAGGCGGTGATCGAATCCGGTGAGGTGATCGTGTCGCTCGGCGACCGGGTTCTCGGCCGCACGCCCGCCGATGACATCATCGACCCGGTTTCGGGTGAGGTGATCATCAAGAAGGGCACGCTGATCGAAGAGCCGCATGTCGAGCTGATCGAACAGGCGAATGTGCAGACCATCCGCATCCGCTCGGCCCTGACCTGCGAAACCAAGAACGGCGTTTGCGGGGCCTGCTATGGCCGCGACCTTGCACGCGGCACGCCCGTGAATATGGGTGAAGCCGTTGGCGTCATCGCCGCTCAGTCGATCGGTGAGCCGGGCACGCAGCTGACGATGCGTACGTTCCACATCGGCGGGACGGCGCAGGTTGTGGACAGCTCCTTCATCGAGTCGAACCACAAAGGCACGATCAAGATCCTGAACCGGAACGTGGTGAAGGACTCTTCCGGCGCGCTGGTGGTCATGGGCCGTAACGTGCAGGTGCAGGTGATCGACGAGCACGGTCAGGAGCGTTCGACGAACAAACTGACCTACGGTTCGCGTCTGCGCGTCGACGAGGGCGATCCGATCGACCGCGGTGACCGGATTGCCGAATGGGACCCCTACACGATGCCGCTTCTGACGGAAGTCAATGGCGTCATCGAGTTCGAGGACCTGGTCGAAGGCATGTCGATCAAGGAAGTCACGGACGAGGCGACAGGGATTTCCCAGCGCGTGGTGGTTGACTGGCGTGCCAGCCCGAAAGGGGCGGAACTGCGTCCGGCCATCGTCGTGAAGAGCAAGAACGGGGAGATCATGAAGCTCTCCAACGGCAACGATGCCCGCTACCTCCTGTCGGTGGACGCGATCCTGTCCGTCGACAATGGCGCGGATGTCCATGCCGGTGACGTGCTTGCCCGTATCCCGACGGAAGGCGCCAAGACCCGCGATATTACGGGTGGTCTGCCGCGCGTGGCCGAGCTCTTCGAAGCCCGCCGTCCGAAAGACCATGCGATCATCGCGGAAGTCACGGGCCGGGTCGAATTCGGCCGCGACTACAAGAACAAGCGCCGCTTGATCATTCACCCGGAAGACGGAAGCGATCCGGTGGAATATCTGATCCCGAAAGGCAAGCACATTGCCATTCAGGAAGGGGACGTGATCGAGAAGGGCGAATTCCTGCTCGATGGCCACCCGGCGCCGCACGACATTCTGGCGATTTCCGGTGTCGAGGAGCTTGCCGCTTACCTCGTCAACGAAATCCAGGACGTCTACCGCCTGCAGGGTGTGACGATCAACGACAAGCATATTGAAGTGATCGTGCGCCAGATGCTGCAGAAGGTGGAAATCACCAATGCCGGCGATTCCACCTTCCTGTCCGGCGAGCAGGTGGACCGGAAGGAAATGGACGAAGTGAACGAGAAGCTGGTGGCCGAAGGCCGCAACCCGGCTTCCGGCACGCCCGTCCTTCTGGGGATTACGAAGGCGTCCTTGCAGACCCGTTCGTTCTTCTCGGCTGCTTCCTTCCAGGAAACGACCCGCGTGCTGACCGAAGCCGCCGTTATCGGCAAGGTGGACGATCTGGCGGGCCTGAAGGAGAACATCATCGTGGGCCGGCTCATTCCTGCCGGTACGGGCCGCATGATGGATCTTCTGCGCGGCGAAGCGCGCGAGCGCGACGACATGCTGCTGGAAGAGCAGGTGGCTGCCGGTGTGATCACCGCCGAGGAAGCTGCCGGCGAGCCTGCCGAAGCGCCTGCGGAGGCGTCTTCGGAAGAAGCGCCGAGCGAGACTCCGGACGAGACGGCATAAGCCATCCTGCCGGTATGAAAGATCGGGGCCGCGGCACTGCTGCGGCCCTTTTCTTTTGGGTGGTCTCAGGCTCTGCCGGCGGGCAAACTCGCCCTTGAAGCTGAAGAGAAGAGCGCAGGGAGGGAGACAATGAAGGCGGGGCGGTTTGGCCTTCGGATCATCTATGCGCTAGTGCTTGCGGCGGGTCTTGGCGGCCAGGCACCGGCCGGTGAAGCGGTGTCGGCGCCTGTGCCTTCATTGAGTGAGGCGGTAAAGCGGGACATCATCCGCGAATTCGTGCTCGCCAATACCGAGTTCACGCTGCTGCACGAATTCGGCCATGCCTTTCTCCATTATTTCGATGTGCCGGTGCTCGGCTATGAGGAAGACGCCGCCGATCAACTGGCGACCATGGTCATGATCCGGAACGCGGATCTGAGCGCCAATCCCGCCGGGGTAAACAAGCTCCTCATGGTGTCGGCGGAATGGCGGCGGGAATGGCTGCATGAGGGGGGATATGGCACGGCGAGGCCGGCTTATTGGGACAACCATTCCCTTGCCATTCAACGCTTCTTCAATGTGAATTGCCTGGTTTATGGCGGAAACCCGGTGGAATTCGCCTTCCTCATGGACAGCCAGTATCTGCCGGCCGAAAGAGGGTTCGTTTGCGAGGACGAGTATAAGGTTGCCGAGAAAGCCGGACACTGGATCGAAGAGCGTTTCGGGCGGCGGCTGTGGGAAAGACTTCCCGGGTTCGGCTATGATAAAATTTCTATTCTATATAAAGAGCCGCGGACACCCCTGAGCACCGAGTTGATGAGCTGGATGCGGGAGGAGGGGCTGGCGGAGCGGGTGGCGGGCCGTGCCGAAGCGCTTTATGCCTGGCCCGAGCCGCTGACGATCCGTTTCGAGGCCTGCCCGGGTAATTCGGACGCTTATTTCAACAACCGGGTGGGGGAGATCGTGGTTTGCCACGAGCTTCTGGAGAAGTTCCACGAACTGGCCTTGATTGCGCTGCGCGAAGACCTGCAAGAGGTCTGCGCCAATGCAGGGCTGCGCCGTCTTTTTGGGGCGCGGATCGGCTGCCCGGTTCCGGCTCCCTAGCGAATCCCTTCCCGGCAAGCGGGGGCGGAGAGATGGAATCGGCTACCCGCCTGCGGCAAAATGGCTAAGATTCCGGCCCTCTACGGACAAAAAGAGACGCGTTTTCCGGGTTTTCCTCCCCGACGGGACGGGCGGTGCGATAAAAGTGTAAAAAAACGCCGAAAGGCCCCTGAAAACGGGAGATGCGGGGTTGACGGTTCCCAGGGCGCGGAGTAATTTCCGCGCACTTTCGCATCAGGCGGTAGGCCACTTGGCGGCGTTCATCTGGGCCTAGACGCTGACGCACACAACCGAATACGAAGTTTGGCGCACGATCCTAACGGATCCTCTGCTTTTTGGGACACCAGCCAGTCATGTGCTGAGTGTCTCGTTTTCTCGCGCGTTCCTTTGGGTTTTTGCCCGCAAGGAATTGCGTGTGACTTGGTGTTTGAACGAACGGAACGGCATATGCCTACGATCAACCAGCTTATTCGTAAGCCGCGCAAAAAGCCGGTGAAGCGCAACAAAGTCCCGGCGATGGAAGCGTGCCCGCAAAAGCGCGGCGTATGCACACGCGTTTACACGACCACACCGAAGAAGCCGAACTCGGCTCTGCGTAAGGTTGCTCGCGTTCGCCTGACAAATGGCTTCGAAGTTTCGAGCTACATTCCCGGTGAGGGGCACAACCTGCAGGAACACTCCGTCGTGATGATCCGCGGCGGCCGTGTGAAGGACTTGCCGGGTGTGCGTTACCACATTCTTCGTGGCGTGCTTGACACGCAGGGTGTTGGCGATCGCCGCCAGCGCCGGTCTAAATATGGCGCTAAGCGGCCGAAGTAAGGAACACAGCTGATGTCTCGACGTCACCGCGCTGAAAAACGTGAAGTGCTCCCGGATCCCAAGTTCGGCGATCTCGTGCTGAGCAAGTTCATGAACAGCCTGATGAAAGACGGCAAGAAGTCCGTCGCTGAAGGTATCGTTTATGGCGCCTTCGATAAGATCCAGTCCAAGGGCGCTGCCGACCCGCTGCAGACGTTCCATGACGCGCTCGAAAATGTCATGCCGCAGATCGAAGTGCGCTCGCGCCGTGTTGGCGGTGCGACGTATCAGGTGCCGGTTGAGGTTCGTCCCGACCGCCGCCGCGCACTCGCTATTCGCTGGCTGATTACGGCTGCTCGCGGCCGCAACGAAACGACGATGGTCGATCGCCTGTCCGGCGAGCTGCTGGATGCGGCCAACAATCGCGGTTCTGCCGTCAAGAAGCGTGAAGACACGCACCGGATGGCGGAAGCCAACCGCGCCTTCTCGCACTATCGCTGGTAAAGGATGATCGCCAGATAGGCTGGCGGCTCAAGAGGTTTCATCATGGTTGCTCGTAAGACCAAGCTCGAAGATTATCGTAATATCGGCATCATGGCGCACATCGATGCTGGTAAGACGACGACCACGGAGCGCATTCTCTATTACACCGGTCGCAGCCATAAGATCGGCGAAGTCCATGATGGCGCGGCCACCATGGACTGGATGGAGCAGGAGCAAGAGCGCGGGATCACGATTACCTCCGCTGCGACGACCTGCTTCTGGAAAGATCACCGCATCAACATCATCGACACACCCGGTCACGTGGACTTCACGATTGAAGTGGAACGTTCGCTGCGTGTGCTCGACGGCGCCGTTGCCGTGTTCGACTCCGTTGCCGGTGTTGAGCCGCAGTCCGAAACCGTGTGGCGCCAGGCGGACAAGTACCGCGTGCCGCGTATGTGCTTCGTGAACAAGATGGACCGTATGGGCGCGGATTTCTTCCGCTGCGTTGACATGATCGTCAACCGCCTCGGTGCCCGTCCGCTGGTTCTGCAGCTGCCGATCGGCTCTGAGTCCGATTATGAAGGTCTGATTGACCTTATCAAGATGCAGGAAATCATCTGGAAAGATGAGAGCCTGGGCGCTGAATACGAATACCGCGATATCCGCGACTCCTTGAAAGAGCAGGCGGACGAGTATCGCTCGGCGCTGGTGGAGACCGCTGTCGAAGTCGATGACGCGGTGATGGAAGCTTACCTTGAAGGCAATGAGCCGGATGAAGAAACGCTGAAGCGCTGCATCCGCAAAGGCACCATGGTGCAGGCCTTCGTGCCGGTGCTGAACGGCACGGCCTTCAAGAACAAAGGTGTGCAGCCGCTGCTCGACGCCGTTGTCGACTTCATGCCGTCGCCGCTCGATATCGAAGCCATCAAGGGCGTCGATATGAAGGGTGAGCCGATCGAGCGTCACGCCGACGACAATGAGCCGGCCGCAGCTCTTGCCTTCAAGATCATGAACGACCCCTTCGTGGGCTCGCTGACCTTCGCCCGTATCTACTCGGGTACGTTCACCGCCGGTTCGAGTGTACTCAACTCTGTGAAGGACAAGCGTGAGCGTATCGGCCGTATGCTGCTTATGCATGCCAACAGCCGCGAAGAAATCAAAGAAGCAGCAGCCGGTGACATCGTTGCGTTCGCCGGTCTGAAAGATACCACGACGGGCGACACGCTCTGCGATCCGAACCACGCAGTTATTCTCGAGCGCATGGAATTCCCGGATCCGGTGATCGAAGTTGCTGTCGAGCCGAAGACTAAAGCGGACCAAGAAAAGATGGGCATGGCGCTGGCGCGTCTGGCTCAGGAAGATCCGTCCTTCCGCGTTGCCACCGACCACGAAAGCGGTCAGACGATCATCGCCGGCATGGGCGAGCTTCACCTCGATATTCTGGTGGACCGCATGCGCCGCGAGTTCAAGGTGGACGCGAATGTGGGTGCGCCGCAGGTGGCTTACCGTGAAACTTTTACCAAGACGGCCGACGTCGATTACACCCACAAGAAGCAGTCGGGTGGTTCGGGTCAGTTCGCCCGCGTGAAGATGACGGTGGAGCCGGGCGAAATCGGTTCGGGTCTCGTCTTCGAAAGCAAAATTGTCGGCGGCTCGGTGCCGAAAGAATATATCCCCGGCGTGGAAAAAGGCGTTCAGAGCGTTGCCGAGAACGGCGTGCTTGCCGGCTTCCCGCTGATCGACTTCAAAGTCACGCTGACGGACGGCGCCTTCCACGATGTGGACTCCTCCGTTCTCGCCTTCGAGATCGCCTCGCGTGCCGCGATGCGCGAAGTGGCTAAAGATGCCGGCGCGAAGCTTCTCGAGCCGGTGATGAAGGTCGAGGTTGTGACGCCTGAAGAGTATATGGGCGATATCATCGGCGACTTGAACAGCCGCCGCGGTCAGATCAACGGCACGGAAGCGCGCGGTATTGCGACCGCGATCACCGCCATGGTGCCGCTGGCCAATATGTTCGGTTACGTGAACACGCTGCGCTCGATGAGCCAGGGGCGTGCCCAGTACACCATGCAGTTCGATCATTACGAGCAAGTGCCGCAGAACGTTGCGGACGAAATTCAAGCGAAGCTTGCTTAATAGGTTTGGCAGTTAGTTAGCCCGGAAGGAGCGCCATCATGGCCAAGGAAAAGTTCTCGCGGAACAAGCCGCATTGCAACATCGGGACGATTGGTCACGTTGACCATGGCAAGACGACGCTGACGGCGGCTATTACGAAAGTATTGGCAGAGACGGGCGGTGCGACGTTTTCGGCATATGATCAGATCGACAAGGCGCCTGAAGAGCGCGCCCGCGGTATCACGATCTCGACGGCGCACGTTGAGTACGAGACCGAGAAGCGTCACTACGCTCACGTCGACTGCCCCGGCCACGCCGACTATGTGAAGAACATGATCACGGGCGCAGCGCAGATGGACGGCGCGATCCTGGTTGTGTCGGCTGCCGACGGCCCGATGCCGCAGACGCGCGAGCACATTCTGCTTGCCCGCCAGGTGGGTGTGCCGGCTCTGGTCGTGTTCATGAACAAGGTCGACCAGGTGGACGACGAAGAGCTTCTGGAGCTCGTGGAAATGGAAATCCGCGAACTTCTGTCCTCTTACGACTTCCCGGGCGACGATATTCCGATCATCAAGGGCTCGGCTCTTGCGGCGCTGGACGACAGCAACGAAGAGATCGGCAAGAAAGCCATTCTTCAGCTGATGGAAGCGGTGGATGAGTACATCCCGCAGCCTGAGCGTCCGAAGGACCAGCCGTTCCTGATGCCGATCGAAGACGTGTTCTCGATCTCGGGCCGCGGCACGGTTGTGACGGGGCGCGTTGAGCGCGGGATCATCCATGTTGGCGATGAAATCGAAATCATCGGCATCAAGGA
>MRWF01007831.1_pt1 | contig 32346 bp, 19 predicted proteins | sample 1013331 | NCBI WGS metagenome assembly MRWF01 (sample SAMN06117577, study PRJNA244670) | biofilm metagenome | biome: Water; feature: Cathode Biofilm; material: Biofilm; isolation source: microbial consortium enriched at the cathode of a solar microbial fuel cell | place: USA: District of Columbia ... | reverse complement strand
ATTTGTGCCGTGTCCGTGTCACCCACGATCACTCCGCCTGAGTCACCTGCTATCAAGACGCCGCTGTCCACCGTCAGGGTGAGTGTGATGTCCTGGGCGCCTGCGTCCACATCGGTGATCGCAATTGGCGAGAGGTCAAGATCGCTGACTTCGTCTTCCGTTACATCGAGATCCGCAGGCAAGCCCGTGACCACGGGATCATCGTTCGTCGGTGATAGTGTCACATCGATCAGGCCAACTTCAACCGCCGTGCCGCCACCGGTGCCGGTGTTACCATTGTCATTCAGGTAAACACGGATCGTGTCGCCGCTGTCTTCACCGTTGTTGAGATACTGGATATTGGACGGTGTCGCCAGATAGCTCTGCAGGTTGTCGATCGTCCCTGTTACGGAGGAACCGGAGACCGTGACATCTGCCCCATCACTAAGGGTAAGCCCTCCTTCACCCAGCACGTCAAACGACAGGGTGAGTTCGGCACCGTTGGCATCCACATCAGCCAAAACCACACCCGACATATCGACGCTGATGGACTGACCTTCCGCGCCGCTGACGAAAACGTCATCAACGCCGGTGGCTGTTGGATCGTCATTGATCGCTGCGATATTCAGGGTCGTGGTGCCGACCAGAATATCCTGCCCACCGCCTGCGCCTGTATTGCCGCCATCATTGATTACCACGGTCAGCGTCGCCGATGTGTCGTCATTCTCAGCGCTCTGGTACTGCACGCTGCCGCTTTCATTGAGGTAGGCGTTGAGTTCGGATGCCGAGCCCGTCAGGGTGATTTGTGCCGTGTCCGTGTCACCCACGATCACTCCGCCTGAGTCACCTGCTATCAAGACGCCGCTGTCCACCGTCAGGGTGAGTGTGATGTCCTGGGCGCCTGCGTCCACATCGGTGATCGCAATTGGCGAGAGGTCAAGATCGCTGACTTCGTCTTCCGTTACATCGAGATCCGCAGGCAAGCCCGTGACCACGGGATCATCGTTCGTCGGTGATAGTGTCACATCGATCAGGCCAACTTCAACCGCCGTGCCGCCACCGGTGCCGGTGTTACCATTGTCATTCAGGTAAACACGGATCGTGTCGCCGCTGTCTTCACCGTTGTTGAGATACTGGATATTGGACGGTGTCGCCAGATAGCTCTGCAGGTTGTCGATCGTCCCTGTTACGGAGGAACCGGAGACCGTGACATCTGCCCCATCACTAAGGGTAAGCCCTCCTTCACCCAGCACGTCAAACGACAGGGTGAGTTCGGCACCGTTGGCATCCACATCAGCCAAAACCACACCCGACATATCGACGCTGATGGACTGACCTTCCGCGCCGCTGACGAAAACGTCATCAACGCCGGTGGCTGTTGGATCGTCATTGATCGCTGCGATATTTAGGGTTGTGGTGCCGACGACCACATCCGTGCCGCCACCGTAACCCGTGTTACCACCATCATTGGCGACGATGGTCAAAGTCGTGGATGTGTCGTCATTCTCCGCGCTGGTATACTGAATGCTGGATGAGGTATTCAAATAGGTGTCGAGGTTGGATACTGTACCCGTCAGGGTGATTTGTGCTGTCCCGCTGTCAGCAACTGTAACGCCGCCCGTGTCGCTGGCTGCAAGGGTCCCCGCCTCCACTGCCAAACTCAGGGTGATCACGTTCGATCCGCTGTCCGGATCCGAGAAGGTTGCAGCAGACAGATCGATATTGCTGGCAACATCCTCCGTAACATCGATACTCGTGGGCAGGTCGGACATGGATGGATCGTCATTCGCCGGCACAACCAAAATTGTTCCGCTTGCAGAGCTAGCAGCTCCCGCATTGTCTGCGACGGTAACCGTTATCTCGCGAGTGGCAGTCTCTTGCCCTGATGTAGGGTCATCACTGGTATTCTGATATGCCAACGACTGCACAACTTCGCGAACGATGCCTTCCGTTGCGTTACCGTTGAATGTTATCTCCAGAACATCCGTTCCTGATACAGTGCCGCCAGAATGGCTGATATCACCAATATCAACACCATTTGCGAGAATATTGGTGCCGGAAACGGTGATGGTAACCGAACTGCCATCTGTGTCGGAAAAGGAAAGAACGTCCGATATGCCCGCTGATCCGTCCAGCTGGGCAGTCAAGGTGCCACCATTCCACTCGTTCCCATCTGCATCCGACACTAATGAGGTACCCGAGGTTGTTATTGGAAGAGCGCCTTCAGTATAGGCAACATTAGTAGGGCTAAGGGCAATCTCCGGCGCAGTGTTCAAGTCGAAGCTGCTGATGCCGCTATCCGAGAAGGCCGACACATAAAGATGTTGCTCGCCACCAACGGAAGCTGCATCAATTCCCCAGACATTGTTCAGGTTGATTGTGCCGTTGTCAGACAAGGAATATGCTTGGGTCAAGCTACCATCATTGGCAACTTCATAAAGCTTAACAGTATTTGAGCTGGACCCTGATGCGGCCAGATAGGTCTGGCCGTTATATTCAAATACATCCATGCCTTTAATAGCGCTTAATACACTGGAGCCCGTGTTCGCGACGTTGGCAAGATTCCCGTTGCTATCAATTGAGAAAACGCTGATGCCATTGTCCGTGCTGCTACCCACAAACACATAGCCAGTCCCATTCACGGTCGCCGTTGTGATGGCCGAAGCACCTGTCAGGTTCATGCTGCCGCTGTCTGAAATCGTTTCTGTATGCGTGAGGGTGCCGTCAGAATTAATTTTAAAGGCACTGATGCCGTTGTCGTCATATCCGGCACCAATGACATAACTGTTGCTACCTACTGTTATGGTTTCAAGAGACCGCACATCGGCAAGTGCCAGCGTGCCATCATCGTCGGCATTCCCTGTGTGGGTCAGTGTGCCATCTGTAGCAACGGAGAACACGCTGATGCCGTTGTCATCCGCACCCGCGACAGTCAGATAGGTCGTGCCGCCGACGACAGCTGTAGCCAAACTCTGGGCGCCATTCAGGTTGACAGTGCCACTGTCAGCAATGTTGGCGACATTCGTCAGCGACCCGTCGGTGCCCATCGAGAAAACGCTGACGCCGTCGTCAATTGATCCCGCTGCAAAGACATATGTGGTCCCGCCTACATCCGCAACTGCCAGATCCCTGCCGCCTGAAAGCTGGAAGGGACCGCTGTCGGCTACGTTGAATACATTGGTCAGGGACCCATCGGCATTGGCTTCAAAAACACTGATCCCCTCCAGCGTCCCCATAGCAAGCAGGTAGCTGGTGCCCCCCACCTCAACCATCTTCACGGCCACAGCCTTATCCAGCATCAGTGTGCCATTGTCGGTCACATTCGCTTCGTTAGTAAGTGATACGGTCGGCATGTCTTCTTCCTCGCTCTTCGCGCTTTCGGCACCGCCGTTTCGCGCAACTTCAACCAGCCGCCCAGGTTGATGGTGCGGCAATGAACTCCGGCCTGTGTAGCGAGAAAAAACGGGAGAAATGCAGGGAAAACCACCCCATGTCCCCACTGGACACGAGCATGTCCCACACCGATAAAGACAGCTGTTCCCGAGGGTCTATCCGGGAGCCGAATACGTTGGGAAATCACCGCCCGCCTGTTGATTCGGTGGCGCCAGAAAAGCGAAATGCCGCCCTCAAATGAGGACGGCATCGCGATTGGTTTCCTTATGGGAAGAGAAGCCCGAGGGCGTCACTCCTTTTTGCCGCCCCCCCTGAAGCTCGAGGGCGCTTTGCCAAAATGCTGTTTAAACTGTTTGGAGAAACTGGATGGGCTTTCAAAGCCCACCGCGTAAGCAATCTGCGATACGGTATCTGCATTCTGCTCCAGCATCGCTTTGGCACGCTCGAGGCGCCTGTGGCGCATCAAATCACTTGGCGACAGGTCAAGAAGGGCACCTGTTTTGCGCAAAAGCTGCCGCCGGCTGAGACCGACCTCTTTTGCTAGTTCGTTCACACCAAATTCGCTGTCCGCAATGTGATCATCGATCAGGCCAACCATCTTCTGCAGGAACCGGTCGTCTGCCGTCTCAATCGGCATTCTGTCGGCTTCAAGCATGCTGTTGCGCTTATAGTGGGATTTCAGCTTTTCCTGCTGCACCATGCGGTTCCTGACCCTGAGATGCAGTTCCTTGGTGCTGAAAGGTTTCGACAGATAATCGTCGGCGCCGCATTCAAGCCCCTCGATCCGCTGCTGCCCTTCCGCCTGAGCCGTCAGCATGATAACCGGAACATGGGATGTGGAGAGGTTCGCCTTCAGCTCCCGGCACAGCTCCTTGCCATCCATCTTGGGCATGGTGATGTCACTGATGATGATTGCAGGTGGTTCGGTGCGGGCAACTTCAAGCGCGTCCAGGCCATTGTCGACCGCGATCACCTGAAATAGGCCGCTAAAGCTGTCCGCCAGATAATTGCGCAGGTCGGTATTGTCTTCCGCTATCAGCAGCACGGGCAAATCGGTGGCGCCGTCCACAATTTCTGGATCGAAGGCTTCATGGGGTGCCAGTACGTCGATATCTAACTGTCTCGCTTTACCTAAAGATCTGGCGCCCGCATCTGTGTCAACAAGCTGCGTCGCGGCAAAATGGCCATAGCCTTTTTTGAGCGCCACAGTGAAGATGCAGCCTTCGCCCGCCTGGCTTTCAACCGTCAATTTGCCGCCATGCAGTACGACGATTTCCTTGGCAAGCGATAAGCCAACCCCAGTACCCACGTAAGACTGGTTCTCATAGGTCTTCGCCTGATAGAAGCGGTCGAAAACAAAGTCGATTTCGTTCGCCGGAATGCCGGGCCCCATGTCACGGAACTCGATGAAGACCTCGTCGTCCGAATGATACTGCTTCACCCAGACACTGCCATAATCCGGCGAGAATTTGAGGGCGTTCGATAGCAGATTGTCAAAGACTTTGCGCAGTTGCTCGGCATCACAATAGATCTCGTCATCAATCGCCTGCGTCTGGTTGATGATGGTTACCGTACGGCTCGTCGCCAAAGGCATAAAGGCAGATACCGACTCTGAAATCAGCGGCAGGAGTTTTTCGCGGCGCACTTCGAGCTTGATGTCGGTCGATTCCATTTTTGCCAGTTCAAGCAACTGATTGATGAAATAGAGAAGCCGCCGGGCATTCCGGTGCATGATCTTGAACGTTGACCGCATGGACGAACTGAGCGGCCCATACCGGCCATCCAGCATATCTTCAATCGGCCCCAGGTTCAGCGTAAGTGGCGTTCTGAATTCATGCGACAGATTGGTGAAGAAACGTGACTTCATCTCGTTCTGCAGTGCCAGATGTTCATTTTTCTCCGACAATTCCCGAGTTTTGGCGGCGACTTGGGCACTCAGTTCAAGATTCCGGCGGCGGAGTTGCCTTGACCGCCACTGGGATACCACCCAGACCAACACGGCCAGGAGAAGGAAATAGGCTGCTATCGCCCACTTGGTTTGATACCAGAAAGGCGGCACGGAGAAGTGAAAGCGAGACACCGGGCCCACCTGGCCAAGACCATCAATCGCGCGCACTTCATAGACATAAGATCCAGTCGGCAGATTCTCATACCGTCGTTCCGCAACCCGGGTCTCAGGCTCCCATCTGCCGCCGTTGCCCACCAGCCTGTGCTGGTAATGGACCTTTGCGCCGGTATCAGCGCCAGGGGCCGCAACCTTGAAGGTGACGCACCGACATTCAAGGCTCGTCTCTTTTGCTTGCAAGGACAGGGCACGGTCCTCGGCCTGGGCCTCGCGAAAGACAGCGGCTGGCGCACCGGGTAACCGAAGCTTTGTCACATCACGGGGTATTTCAATCCGCATGAGCGTGTCAAATCCCCCCAGCCAGATCACGTCGTTCGCCTGATCGGCTTCCGGGTACATCACATGAAGGTTTGGGAAATAATTGTCCGGCAACAGAAACGGCAACCATTTGTTCCCATTCACGGAAGGGATAACCCGGACCAGCCGCCAATCGTTGGCATCAGGTTTGGCCTGCACGGCGTATGACGGAGCGAAGGGTGCGCCTGTGAGCCCCATCAATCGATTTCGGGGTTCAGGCAGGATGGACTCTATGTAGCTTTGCTTGAAACTATGGGTTGCCTTATCAAAAATGAATGCGCCGCCCTTCTCCGGCGCAAACACAAGGGATTCGCCGTGGCTGAAGAAACGAATCTTGGCGCCAAAATCCTGTACGAGGTCAAAGCGGTCCACATGCGGCTTCTGTTCTGGCCCGTTAGCGAACGAAAGCCGAAAGACCCGGCCGCTGTTGCCTGAAAGCCAGAGATGGCCTTCCGCGTCTTCAGCGATCGTGGAAATAAATTCGTCTATACCGTCAAGTCGGTCATGCACAATGTCCCACGTTGCGCGCGCCTTGTCATGCTTGAGGACAGCCAACCCATGGCGATACAGCCCGACGAAAACAATGTCCGGGTTTTTCGGCGAAGCATAAAGTTCATACGGCAGATCGCTCAGCTGAATCGACTGAACCTGCTGAAGCTTGGCGTTAAAGACGGAGATGCCTTGGGCGTGCGAGATCAGGAGCCTATCTGCCGTTGTCGCCATAGAACTGGTCTGCACCTGCAGGTCTGGCAGGCGTTTGAATTTTGCTTCACCGAGACCGGGGTTCTCCGGAAGATAAAACGCGCCTTCGGACGTGGAGACAAAGATGCGCCCCTCGAACCGCAGGATCGCATTCATATAGCCAAAAAGTCCCTGTTCCCTGGAAAAACTGGTCCAGTGGGCATCATGCCCGGTAGGGATGACCACCCGGCTTACGCCCAGACTTGAGGCAACCCACAGCTGGCCGTTTTTATCCAGTGACAGGTTGGTCACATTATTGTCCAGCAGCCCCTCGTCTGCCGAAATCTCTGATGTCACGCCACCTTCGGCGCTAACGAAAACTAGGCCGTTGCTGCGCGTTGCAATGATGTGCCCGGACGGAACAGACAGCATGCGCTTGATCCGACGACCACTGAACAGCTTCCTTGTGGAATCCGAGAATGGTGCGAGCTCTCCTTCAAGAAAGCGCACCAACCCATTATCGGTTGTTGGAACGATCAGGCCGCCATCCATTGCCCGCGCGATACCCTCTTCCACCCGAATGTTTTTGAAGGCGTCTCCACCTGGGACCAGTGTCAGCTCATTGTCAGAAAACCGAAGCAGGCCTGCGCCCATTTCATAGACATAAATGTCATCACCGACCACCTGGACATTATAGAAGCGGCCCTCGTCTGAAAGCGTTTTCCATTTGGCCAATGATGATCCGTCGTACCGGAACAGATATTTGTTGGAGGTGAAAAAGATAGCGTTGCTGGTCGACGTAATCGACCAGATGGGATCAGGGAAAGGCACCTCGACACCCAGGTCCTCAAACAGCGACCGGTAAACGGCCACGCCGTTTTCCTCGACCCGGATATAACCGAAATCCGCTTCTTTTCCGACATAGACGCGCCTGTCATCCCCAAGATGGACAGAGGTCGTCAGCAAACTGCCGCCAGAGACCCGGCGCCATTCAATGCCGTCAAATTCAAACAATCCGGCCTGACTGGCGAAATATTTGATACCCCGGGCATCTTCGCCCACATCCCAAATCTGGAAGGCTGAGTTATCTATCTCGCGCCAGGTATAGTTGGTTATAGGCCAACGCCCCAGTTCTGCCTGCCCGGCGAACGCAGCAACCATACCGGCCTGAAAAATCAGGAACCCCGTGATAATTTTTACGAACCAATGAAACATGCTTTTTGTCGATCTAGTTCCTGAAAAGTTTCACATAGAGAAACAGCTCATTCCCGGAGCGCCCCTCCTTGTCCCATGCCCGGGCCAAGCCAAGGGATATTGTGGCATCCATAACATGGATGTTCTTAAGATATCCATTAAGCTGCACGCCAATATTCCGCGTCCAGGCATTTGCGCCGCTGAAGCGACTATATAGCTGCTGATGGAAAAGCGTGACATCCACTGTCTTGAGGAAGGCAGGCCCCAAGTCCCAACCCACATCGACCGCTGGGAAGCGGTTCTCGACCGTCAGTTTGGCAAACCTGTCTGCCACCTGCACCTGGTTGGCGAACCCCGGGAATTGCTCTTGCTGGCGATAGCGCCTGTTGCTGGCTTCTTCAAGGTAGGGCTTGCCGAAGCCGCCAAAATAGAAGCGCCCCTCGCCGATAAAATCCCCCCAGCTCACCCCCGCATCGAGCTTGATAGCCAGGACATTGTGCGGCGTACCCACGGGCGTTCGCCACCCGGCCCCGGCCTTCACCCAGCTACTGTGTACAGAAAAGTCGTCAGTGCGACGCGTGTGCTTGATCTCAGCGTCCCACTCCAATCCCTTTTCAAAGTCGACCGCACCAATGGTTTTGCGCAACATCTTGCCCGCAAACCGGGTCCCCATGCTCAGCGTCTTCTCGTTGCTGGTTGCGCCGAAATCATCAAAACGCCACTGGTTCCAGCTGGCGAAATATTGCTGCGTCACCTCATGCGGACGGTCGAAGACCCAGTATTTTTTATAGCTGGCATGAAGGTTGTTGTTGGCGCGCCTGACATTGCGCTGGTTGGCCAGGTCATAGAAGCTTGTGGGCTGGTGCCGGAAACCAAACTGAAGGATATCGCGGTATTCATAGCCGGCATCCAGGTGCCAGTTGCCGGCCACGTCCGTGACAGACGAAAGACCCGCATCAACGAATACCCGGTGATGCCCGAGCGGGTCACGCATCTCGAAGAAGGCGCCGACCGCCGTTTGCCCCGCGAAGGAGGCGACAGTGGGGATAAGCGTCGTCTTTTGCAGGCTCGCAAGGCCGTCATAGGACACTGGGTCCGGGAGGCCTGGCTCGTCGCTCGTGTCCAGTGTCAAAGCCTTGAGCTCGGTATTCTTTTCAATGACATCCTGCCCCCGAAACCGGATCGCCGCCAGCCCGGCAACCGTCTTGTTGGGCACAATGACCGGTACAAAACCGTCGCTTGAATATTCAAAGGCAAACAAGCGACCATCCCCAAGGTCAAGGGGCCGGAAAAGCCCTGTCGGCACATTGCTGACGGCCTCGAAATCAGGGTCCGACAGCTTCCGCCGATAGATGTTGGAAACCCCGTTCAGCGTGGCGTTCCAGAAAACGGTTTCACCGTCCTGTCCCCATGCCCCAAACTCAGGCGAGCCTTGATCAACAAGGGTCGTATAGACAATACGGTCGCTTTCGCGCAGCACTTCAAGGTCAATAAGAACCAACGATTGCTGGCCCCGGTTGTCGCGCAGGGTTGCCAACAGGCGCCGCCCGTCGGGGCTGACAGCCAAATGCGAAAGCTGCGTGCCGAAGGGCAGGCCCACGGTTTGCGTGATCTTGTCGAACGGGGCGGCCATCGCCACCAGCGCCGCTACCGCCCCCCGCGCCTGAACGCCCCAAAGCATGTCGTGGGTCGGGTCAAAGGCGAGCTCGCCAACGCGCCCGTCGGTGATCAGGCGTTTCTTGCCGTCTCTGTCCGACATCCACAGGTCTCGATATCCCATATTGTTGTGTGTGGTAAAAAACAGGCGCCCGCCCAAGACGTCATAGGCCGTCGAGGCCACGCGCACAAAGCCTGGGGTTGGCAGGCTGACAACACTTTCCAGATCGCCGGATGCCAAATTCAGCCTTTCAATCGCAGCGAAAGCATCGGGTCGGAAGCTTGCGAACAGGATATCGCCATCGGCCAAATGAGGTTTTCCAACCCATCCCATCGGGCCGGAAAGTGCCTTTCGGTCACTGAATGGGTAAGTCTCAAGTCGCGCGAGATTGTCATGCTGGTGGATTGTTTCAGATTGCTGAAAATTTTGCCACGCCCCATCAAGAGACATACCGAAAGCGCGCCTGAACCGGGTCCCGAACGAAGGATAGCCGCCATGCTCTTCACCGATGATGGTGAAGCGCCTCAGCGCATCCCAGCCATATTCTGTCGCCAGATAAGCCATGAACCGCCCGCCATAAAGGTACGCCGTCGACCCCAGAAGGAAGCTGCCGTCATTGTCATCAACCTTGCGGTGGTCAAGGAAGCCGGACGGTGTGCCGGTTCCGGCCTCCCACGCCAGGCTGCGGAAATACATTTCGTCATAGCTGCCCAGCAGTCGGCCATGGCCGCCGCCGAACCAGGTTTCCATGAAAACCGCAATGCCTTCCTGATACCAGTTGGGTGTGAAGCGGCCCGGGTTGGTCAGCAACGAAAATGGCAGCGTCAGCGGGCTTTGCTTCTGAGGCATGACCTTGCCGAAGATGCGACGGAACCGCTTGTGCAACAATGACCCCTGGTCGGAGACGGCAATATGCACCAGTTCGTGGCTCAGCATCCAGACAATCGGGTCGGCGAAACGGATGGTTTCATAGTCCGCCTGGGCAAAAGGCGCGATATCGATGGTGACGGTGTTGTGCGGTAGGGCAGTGGCGCGCGCGGCGCCCACATCCCGGTAATCACGCAACACCACCGTGATCACCTCAGACGGGCGATAGTCAAACAGCCGCTCTAGGCTGTCGAGCGTTGCATTGGCAGCCGCATCAACCTGCGGCACAAGGCCCACATTTGCGCCTTGAAACAGATAGCGAAACCGGCCAGTCTCGATCTGCTGCCAGTCGGCGGCACGGGCCGGGAACATGGCGGAAAGCACAGCCATGAGGGCGATAACAACCAGCCTCACGTGTCGCCAACCAACGGCCATGCGCCTTACTCCATACAGTCTTCCGAAAAAGGAAAGCAGGGAGGAAAAACCTCCCTGCCCGACATCAGAACCTAGACGTTACCGATCTGGCCGCCCAGCTCGCGGACTTCGGCTGCGCCCATCACGCCCATGGACGTGCCAAGCTCTTTCACTTCGGCGGCACCAATTTGCCCAACGTCAAAACCGCCCAGCTCACGCACTTCTGTAGCGCCCATCACACCCATGGACGTGCCAAGCTCTCTCACTTCAGCCGCACCGATGGAATTGATGTTGCCACCCAGCTCTCGTACTTCTGCAGCACCCATCACGCCCAGGGACGTGCCAAGCTCTTTCACTTCAGCGGCGCCCATAAGGCCCATGGAAGAGCCAAGCTCTTTCACCTCAGCAGCGCCGATGGCATCAATGTTGCCGCCCAATTCGCGGACTTCGGCAGTGCCAATAGAGTCGATGTTGCCGCCCAGCTCGCGCACTTCAGCAGCACCCATCACGCCCATGGACGAGCCAAGCTCTTTCACTTCGGCGGCACCAATTTGCCCAACTTCAAAACCGCCCAGCTCACGGACTTCCGCAGCACCAATATTGCCGATTTGACCGCCAAGCTCGCGCACTTCGGCGGCCGCCTCACGCGTTTCAGCAACTGGTGCGGATTGGATGGCAACAGCTGCAGTGCCGGGCTGGACATCAGCGCCATAACGCTCCGCTGTTTCAATCTGGCCAGCCTGCGCTGCTGCGGACATAACAACGGCCATGGCAGTTGCTGCAAAGAATGTCTTTTTCATGGATCAACCTTTCCTGTTTGCCGGCGCGCCTGCCCGAGCAGGGGTATGGTTCGCCAGCTTCCTCCCCGGGGCCTGGACCATCCAGGACGGGATAAGAAAGGATAGGATTAACTAGCGGAAATAGGCCATGGCCTGACGGGACATCCTTTGTTCCCGGTGGGACACGGCGCTGCAACAACATCCTATGAGATCAAAATTCGCGAAAAAGAAGTGTCGCGCAACCATCCCTCCGACCTTTGGACTGCCGCCTGAAAGGCTCTATCCCGACCAGAGGTGACACCTGCCCCAACAGACAACTACTACGGTCAAAGCCACTGTTTTCCTCTTCACCCAACATGTTCATCATGCGATTTCAGCGAATAAAACCAGGGGTACGGGACATCACTGTCCACCATGTCCCCCCGCGACACGAAGATGTCCCATGGGGCCATGGCCCAAAGCCATCCACCAACTGTATCCTCCGCGCCGACCCGGCCCTGAGGCCAGGTTTCAGGGAAGCAATGGGCTCGCAACTTCGGCAGGAAATCATGTCCCGCAAAACAATGAGACCTTTGCCGTCAGCCTTCAAAGGCCCTGACAATCAAAAACGATATAAGGAATAGGAGGACCATATGACATTGCATGCTCATGGCTCCGGCACGACAGTCAATTCAAAACGCAGTATCAATCTACGCTATCTTCTATGTGGGGCATCCGCACTGGCTTTTTGCGCCAGCACACAGGGGATCGCCACAGACGCCCGGGACCAGCCGATCGATGAGATCATCGTGGTTTCGGAACGCGGCGATACCGACCGCACTGAAATGAGCCGCGGCACAGAGTCCCTGCTGAAAACCGCCGGCAATTTCGGTGACCCATTGCAGGCCTTGACGTCCCTGCCCGGCATCACCTTCGGGGGTGGCGACATGGATGACCCGGTCGTTCGCGGCTCGGGCCCACAGGACAATCTCTATCTGATTGACGGAATGGAAGTCGGCTATCTGTTCCATGACCTGAGCGACAGCGTGATCACCGCCAACATAGTCCATTCCTTCGACCTCAAGGCTGCCGCCTTCGGGCCGGAATATGGCAATGCAACGGGCGGTGTGATCACCGTGGACCTGCGGAACCCAAATGGCGAACGCCTGCGCGGCAACCTGAACCTGAGCATGCTCAAATCCGGTTTCCTGCTGGAAGGGCCAATTGGTGACAATACAGCTTTCTATATCGGCGGTCGCTACAACACCGCGCATCTTTTCCTGACCCGGTTCGAGGAAAATGCCGGTGGCACCACCAGCAATATGCCGAAAAGCCATGACTATGCAGCCCGGGTAAAATGGACCGGCGATGGATCTTCCATCACGCTGACCGCCATCGGTGCCCACGATAGCCAGGAAGAAGAGCAGAATGAAGATGCGGTGTCCGACGTGCCGCTCGGCAACAAGAAAAAATACTATTATCACACTCAAGGTCTGAAATATGAGCGGGCATTCGAGAATGGAGGCACTCTGGAACTGACCCTGTCGCATACCCTGGACGATATACAATACGACTATGGCGATCAGCGGTATGAGGACCGCAGGAAGAACAGCACCCGCATCCGCTCACTATATCGCCAGGAATTCGGTGCGCATGACGTCAGTGTCGGCGTCAATTTCAGCCATGTCAAAGGCACCTATGACTATGACACCGTGCTGGCTTATTGCGACGATTTCCGCCCCAATTGTTCCTTTTCGGACGGTTTTCAAAAAAATACGCAAAAGGGCACATTCAAGGACAGCCAGGTCTTCCTGCGCGACAGCGTCAGCATCAATGACAGCCTGCAGCTTGACCTTGGCGTGCAACTCGCAAAAGATCACTATCTTGGCCAGGACTTTGTCGAACCCCGTCTCGGGCTGTATTGGGATGCCAGCGACACCAGTCAGTTCTACGCCCGCTATGGCAGGTATCACCAGCGCCCGGACATTGATCATATCCTCACATTGACCGACACACCAAAAGTGCAGAGGAACGAAACATCAAGCCATTTCCTTGTGGGGAACCGCTGGCAGTTTACCGATGGCTGGCACATGAAGGCAGAGGCCTACTATAAGGATGTCTACACCCTTCAATTCCCGACCACCTCGCTCGAAACCCAGCTTGACGGCACGGCTTATGGGGTCGACCTTCTGATTGCCAAGCTGGTCCAGGACAAAGGCCTCTATGGTTGGCTCGCCCTGAGTTACGGCAAGAGCACCCGGAAGGACCGGATCACCGGGTCAAAAATCGATTACCGCTACAATACGCCGCTGAGCGCAACTATCGCACTCAACTATAATTTTGGCAGCGGCTGGAACCTGGGCGCCAAGTTCCGTATCCAGAGCGGTGATCCTTACACGCCAGTCAACAGCGTAACCCTGCACCCGGACGATTATTACGTGTTCGAGTATGGCGAGACCAACAGCCGACGGACGCAGGCCTATCAACGCCTTGATGTCCGGCTGGAAAAACAGAGCAATTACTCGTTCGGCCATGTCACCTATTATGTCGACCTGTTGAATGTCCTTGGACGGGACAACAGCTCCAATCGCGACTATCCCCATAATCTGGTGATGCCAACGTCGGATGGCGGATGGCAGGCGAACCCCGCTGACGATTCAGGCATCCCCTTCTACGGGGCCATCGGCGTCAATATCGCCTTCTAGCATCCCATTGCATAGGCTGGGCCAACGGCCCAGCCGCCGTCCACCTAACGAGCCAGTACCACCGGGTATCTTGCATGCTTGCCACAACCCCTTTGATGAGCGAAGAACGGATTGAAGGAGCACTTCATTCCCAAGGCCAATAGCCCGAATCCTGTTTCACCGAAACTGTCACCTTTTGGCGAACTTGAGACGAAGAAAGCGTTTTCGCGAACGCCTGCTTTACCAACGTATGCGGACAATGGTTCACAGTTTATGTCAAAACTGTTTTTGACACGATCAGCGGACTTCTGACCGCAGCTACCGCTGAAAATCTAAGAACTTAAGTGTTGCCAAGTGATTGATATCTAATCATGCGGACTGACATCATTTGTGAGCTTCGACAACTCGTCATGTCAATTGTCGAGGTGTTGTCCCGTGTCGAGGGCCACTCTTCATGTCAATTTCGGCCACATTGACCTCCTCCCCATAATTATGGCCGCTCCCTGAGCTGCGGCGTTCTATTTCTGGGCCTGCCCCAATCTGTGCGTCATCGGGCACGCGGGACGCGGGTGAGCACAGCATTCCCATATGAGTAGATTCCGAGGCTACCTAGCCAGGCCGCCTAGGTTTAAAACACCTACTTAGACTGGGTGACACTGGCGATTGGAAAAAACATACATCGTCTGGTTCTGACTGCACTACCGCAGGCCGCTTGGTATCTTTAAAAGAAAGAATAAATCATGACGGACTTCACGTATGGTTCCGGCTCCTTCCTCAGCACGACATTCACTTCACCCGTAGCGGGGACGGATGATGTCATATCCGCTGAAAATTTGGCCGATTTCACCATCGACGGCAATGGCGGCCACGACAGCGTCACCACCGGCAACGGTAACGACAGCATCACCACCGGCACCGGCGACGACACGATCGTCGGCGGCGAAGGCAATAATACCGTAACCGCCGGCGACGGCACGAACGCCGTCACCACTGGTAGCGGTAACGACAGCGTCACCACCGGCAGCGGCAATGACGTGATTGTCGCCGGAGACGGCAACAATACCGTGAACGCAGGAGACGGCACGAACACCGTCACCACTGGCAGCGGCTTGGATACCATCACCACCGGAAGTGGCGCAGACAATATTGTTTCCGGCGCGGGCGACGATGTCGTCACTGCGGGCAGCGGAAATGACGTCATCGATTCCGGCGCAGACAACGACCTCGTCACCGCAGGTGACGGCAACGATCAGGTCACTGCCGGAGACGGTACCGACACAGTCATGGGCGGCGGCGGAGACGACACGCTCATGGGTGGTGCAGGGCTCAACATTCTTTCCGGCGGCTCAGGCGCAGATAAATTCGTCATTGATGCATTGTCGGACGATACTATCTCAGATTTTAGTGGCGCGGCCGGGGATGTCATTGACCTGAGCGCGTTTGCGACAATTACCTCCTTCGCAGACGTTTTGGCACTTGCAACCGAAGCCTCTGGCAGCATTACCATTGCCCTGCCCGGCAGTTCCAACCTGGTTTTGGTTGGCGTCGCAATTGCCGATCTAACAGCCTCTGACTTCGGATTTGCCAACAGCCCACCTGCTGTGACGGCGACCGGCAGCACTACAGCTTTCACGGAGGGTGACGGTGCCACGGCGATCGACAGCGCACTCACCGTTTCAGACGCCGACACCGCGACACTATCCTCAGCAACGGTTGCGATCACAGGCAACTTTGTTTCCGGCGAGGACATTCTGGCCTTTACCAATGATGGCAGCACGATGGGTAACATATCTGCCAGCTATGTGGCGGGCACAGGTATCCTGACACTGGCCTCCGCAGGCGCAAGCGCTACTGTTGCCGAGTGGCAGACGGCGCTGCGAGCCGTGACATACGCCAATGTATCTGAAGATCCATCGGCCACGGATCGCACTGTTAGCTTCATCGTCAACGACGGCACAAACAATAGTTCTGCAGACACGCAGACCATAAGTGTTGCCGCCATCAATGATCCCTCCACCCTTTCGGGTCTGGTGTTGGACATTGCGGCAACAGAAGACCTAGCCGGTAACCTTGACCTGTCAGCCAGCAGTTTTGCAGACGTGGACAGCGCAGGTGATATCACCGTCACACTCACGGCAGGCAGCGGCACGATGACAGCGACCGGTAGCGGCGGCGTCGCCATAACCGGTAGTGGAACCGACACCCTTGGGCTTGTGGGCACGGTGGATGAGATCAATAGCTACCTGGATACGGTCTCGCAGGTACAATATACCGGCGCAGCCAATGTGAACGGCAATGACGCAACGACAGTGGCCATTATCGCCAATGATGGCGATGGTTCAGGCAATGTGGCCCTCGGCACTGTGAACATTGACATCGCGGCAGTTAATGATGCCCCAACGGGCACTGGCAACACTGTAACCATGAATGAGGACGGTGCCCTTGCCCTGGCGGTGCTGGACTTCGGCTTCACTGATGTTGATAGCGGCGATACGTTGGCCTCAGTGCGCATTGACACCTTGACATTGACCAGCGGGTCGTTCCGTCTGTCCGGCTCCAACGTCAGTGCCTCAGATGTAATTTCAGTTGCCGACATAAGTGCTGGCAACCTGGTTTACACGCCTGCAGGCAATGCCAATGGTGATGGCTTGTTAAACCTGACCTTCAGCGTGAACGACGGCACTGTCTTTGCTGCGGCCCCCTCAAGCTTCACGGTCAATGTCACACCCGTATCGGACAATCGTGCACCCCGGGATCTCGCGCTCAGCAACCTGAGTGTCGATGAGGAAACCAATGGTGCCAGCGTTGGTACCGTATCGGCAACAGATCCTGAGGGTGGAACAATTACATTCCGGGCGTCCGACGACCGCTTCGAGATTGTTGACGGCACGCTCAAGCTCAAAGCTGGGCAAAGCCTTGATTTCGAAACCGAACCCACGGTGCTGATAGCGATCAGGGCAACTGACACTCAGGGCGTTTCCAGCAGCCAAAATTTCACTCTGCAGGTCAATGATCTCATTGAGCCAATTGTCGCAACCGGCACAGCAGGGAGCGATACGCTGGTCGGCGAAGGCGGCAATGACCAACTATCCGGTGCTGGCGGTGACGACTTGATCCAAGGGGCTGCAGGCAATGATATCTTACGCGGTGGTAACGGCAATGACCGGATATCGGGCGACGCAGACAATGACGTCCTATACGGCAATGCCGGGGATGATACGCTTGAAGGCAACAGCAACGATGACCTTTTGAACGGTGGCACCGGCAACGACCTGATTGTCGGCGGTGACGCCAACGATAGCGTCGACGACAGCAATTCAACCCCGGCAGGCAGTGACACCTTGATCGGCGGCGGCGGCAACGACCATATCGTCGGTGGATCCTACAACACGGATACCGGCGCAGCTGTTGGCACCGGCGGAGGTGAAAATCTGATCTGGGCGGGCGCCGGTAATGATACCGTGTCCGGCGATGACGCTGGTGATACCATTGGTGGCGGCGCGGGCAATGACGATATAGACGCTGGCGCTGGCAACGATTTGATATTTGGCAGCACCGGCAATGACACGATTAATGGTGGAGCCAACGACGATACGCTGTTTGGTGGTGAAGACGACGATATGGTCGATGGCGGCCTGGGTGATGACATTATCTGGGCAGGCGCCGGCGATGACACCTTGACCGGCGGCGCAGGTGCCGACCAGTTTATCTTCGGCGACATGAGCGGCAACGATACCGTGACCGATTTTGATGCCGGCGAGGATATTCTTGATCTTCAATATGCCTCCACGGACTTTGCGGCGCTGGCCGATGTGCAGGCCGCCTCTACAGAGACCACACAGAACGCCCAATCCGGTCTGTTGATCGACCTGGGGGACGGCGACTTCGTGTTCCTGATCGGCATGGGCATCAGCGACCTGACCACAGGCAATGTAACCATTTAACCAGGGCCTTGACCCCGCTGCTTGGGCCCGTCGTCCCGTTCTGGGATCGGGCCCGGCAGCTCGCTGCATCGAACCGATAGAGGCTAGCCGAAAGAAAGCTTTGCAGGATTGGCTGACCGTAGCTACTGTTCGGGATGTCCATTGATCAAATCGGTTTATTCGCAATTCTTGCTGGCGTCTTCCTGCTTTTTGCCTGGGGTCGATGGCGCTATGATGTCGTCGCTTTTTCTGCCCTGATGGCATGTGTCCTCTTAGGCATCATCCCCTCCGATCTTGCATTCGACGGTTTTGCACACCCCGCCGTTATTACTGTTGCCGCAGTTCTGGTGATCAGTCGGGGGTTGGCCGCTTCGGGGGCCATTGACCGCATCGCGCATATCGTTGTTCCCCCCTTACATAACCTGGCAATGCAAATTGGCATTATGTCGGGGTTTGCCGCCGCGATTTCTGCCGTGATGAACAATGTCGCGGCGCTTGCACTCTTGATGCCCGCCACGATGGAAAGCGCCAAAAAATCCGGCAGATCACCCGCCCTCTTGCTTATGCCGCTCTCCTTCGGCTCCATCCTAGGCGGTTTGGTCACGCTGATCGGAACGCCGCCCAACATTGTCATCGGCAATTATCGGCAGGATGCCCTTGGCGCGCCCTTTTCCATGTTCGATTTTGCGCCGGTCGGCCTGGCCGTCGCCGCCGTTGGCGTGGCCTACCTCGCCCTTTTTGGCTGGCGCCTTCTGCCCAAGGAACGCCTGGCAAAGTCCGCGCCTGATGAATTGTTCAATATTAACGATTATGTTGCGGAAGTCCTTGTGCCCGAAAAATCAGACGCCGTTGACATGCGGATATCAGAGCTGGAGGACATCGCCGACGCAAGTGACCTCAGAATTGCAGGGATCATTCGCAATCACAAAAGAATCCTGAGGACCACAAAGGCAACCATCATACAGAAAAAGGATATTCTTCTTTTGGAAGCCGGCCCGAAGGAGCTGGACGTTTTTGCACACAAACTCGGTCTTGAGATTAAGGGCGACGTCAACAAGGACCGCAGTATCTTTGCATCAGAAGACGTGGTTCTTGTTGAGGCGGTCGTGTCAGTAGACAGCCGTATTGTTGGCAGGGAAACCAATGCCCTGCGCCTAAAGTCTCGCTACGGCCTCAATCTGCTGGGCGTTTCACGGCAAGGAAAAGCTATCCGCAAGCGATTGCACAAGGTTATCTTTCAGTCAGGTGATGTTCTTTTGCTGCAGGGCGACAGCGACAGCATCTTCGAAACTCTTCAGCGCCTGAAGATGCTTCCATTGGCCGAACGCGGGTTTCAGATGGGCAAACGCAGTCAGGCCTGGATTGCTTCAGGCCTTCTTGCAGGGGCCGTCGCAATGGCTGCAATGGGCATTGCAGGGCTTACCATATCCTTGGCTCTCGCAGCGCTTGGCATGGTTTTATTCTCCATCGTGCCCCTGCGTGATTTGTATGAATCCATTGACTGGCCTGTGATTGTCCTTGTTGCAGCGATGATCCCGATCGGGGGTGCCCTGGAAACCACGGGTGCTACCGCGCTGATCACGGAAGGCATTCTGAACATTTCGGCGGGCCATTCGCCTGTCCTGGTTCTGGGGTTGCTTTTTGTCGTCACCATGACGCTGTCGGACCTTATGAACAATGTTGCCACGGCGGTGATGATGGCACCTATCGGGGTTGGGCTGGCTCGCGCCCTTGAGGCCAATCCAGACAGTTTCCTGATGGCAGTCGCGGTGGGGGCATCATGCGCCTTCCTGACGCCCATCGGCCACAAGAACAATGCATTGGTCATGGGCCCGGGCGGCTATCAGTTTGGCGACTATTGGCGCGTCGGATTGCCCCTTGAGATTTTGATTGTGATTGTCGCGCTACCCATGATTTTGTGGGTATGGCCACTTTAAGCTCAGCATGCGCGTGGCACCATTGGCTGCCCGAAGGCGGCATTCAGCTGTCTTCTTCCGACAGTGTCTAACGTTTTGCCGGCAGCGGAACTTCCATGGCCTTGAGGAACTTGAACAGCTCACTATCCGTGGACAGGATCAACGTCGTATCCTTGCCAACCACCGCTTTGTAGGACTGCAGCGTGCGGGTAAACTCATAGAAGCGGACGGCCTGCGGCGACTGATTATAGGCCCGGGTATAGATTTCAGCCGCGGCCGCGTCGGCAAGGCCCCGAATTTCCGCTACCTGCTTGTAGGCTTCGGACTGAATCTTATCCAGGTCGCGCACCCTGTTGCCGCGAATTCTGGCAGCCTCGCCATTACCCTCAGACAGGAAGCGCTCCGCGATCTGGCGCCGCTCGCTGACCATCCGGTCATAGATTTTAGGCCGGACGCTTTCGTTATAATTGATGCGCTTGAACCGGATATCCAGAAGCTCGATCCCGAACACCCGCACCTTTTCTGCAGCCGCGGAGAACAGCTCCCGCTCCACGAGCGCCCTGCCTTTCTGGATGGGCACAAGGGCACCAATATCCTGCTCGCGTTCAGCATCCGTCAACAGAGCATCCCTGAGCGGAACCCGGGCTTTTGTCGTACGGATAATCTCGATCAACTCGTGTTTTGCAACCGCGTTCCGGGTTTCACTGCCCAGGATATCGTCAAGGCGCGACTGGGCGCTGCGTTCATCCCTCAGGCGCAGGAAATATTGAAGCGGATCTACAATGCGCCACCTGGCGTACAGATCGACCGAGATATAGAGCTTGTCCTTGGTTGGCATATCCGATGGGTTGCCGTCCCATTCCAGCACCCTTCGGTCGATGGAATTCACCTCCTGAATGAAGGGAATTTTCAATTTCAAGCCAGCTTTTGTAACCGGCTCGCCAACCGGCTTACCAAACTGGGTGATGATGATTTGTTCCACTTCGCCCACAGTGTAGAAGGAATTCGAAATTCCGGTCGCCAGCACGGTGAACAGAAAAAGCAGGGCGATTTTGACTGAAAGGGACATTATTGTTCTCCCGCTTTGCCGTCGAGGTTCAGGAGCGGCAGGATGCTCTGAGCCTCAGCATCAATGATGATTTTGGACCGGATACCCGGCAGCACGTCTTCAAGGGCTTCGATATAGAGCCTGCGGCGTGTCACCTCAGGCGCCAGCTGATACTGCACCAGCAGCGCTTCGAACCGTGCGGCATCGCCTTCCGCCTCATTGATCCGCTTCAACCGGTACCCATCCGCCTCCCTTATCCGCTGGTCCTTCTCGCCCTCGGCCAACGGGATGACCTTGTTATAGTCACGCCGGGCCTCGTTGATCAGCTTCTCTTTTTCCTGCTGGGCCTGGTTTACTTCATTGAAGGATTCCTGAACCGGCCTAGGCGGATTGATATTTTTCAGTTGAACCTGATCGATGCTCAGCCCCATGACGTATTTGGTCGACAGTTCCTGCATCTTTACCAATGCCTCGTTTTCGATCTCCTGTCGGCCGATCGTAATCACTTCATCGACGGTCCGGTCCCCCACAACCTCCCGCATCACGGATTCCGAGACGTAGCGGAGGGTCTGCCTGGGTTCACGAACTTCGAAAAGGAACTTTACCGGGTCGGAAACCCTGTATTGCACCACCCATTCGACGAGGGCGGCATTCAGGTCACCGGTCACCATCTGTGTCTCCCGCTGCATGTCACGGGTTTGCGGGCTTTGATAAGCATCGCGGGCACCAGGTGTGGCAAAGCCGAATTCCTGTTTGAGCTGGCGCTTCACTGGAACAAGATTGGCGTTATCGATGCCAAGCGGCAGCTTCATATGAAGCCCGGGCGGTACTTGCTTAAGGTATTTACCGAAGCGCTGCACCACAGCGACAGAATCGCTGGGCACCGTATAGACCGAGGACCAGAGCGTGAAGGCCACTGCTAATCCAAGCATTGGCCACAGGTATTTCCCAAAGTTCCCACGCGGCAGAATTTCCCGCAGGCCATCCTGCAGTTGGCGGACAAAGTCATCCTTGTCGATCCGGGGAGGCTTCATTCCACGCCAAGGGTTGGGCCTGTCGCCAGAACCATTATTGCCGTCGTTATCATTACCTGAGGCCATGTATTGGCTCCTTCTTTATCGTTTGATCTTGGTGATCTTTGTGCCTTCTATGCTGACACTGGCCATCAGGCCCTGCTGGCTGAAAATGAAGGCATAGGCCTCGTCCTGAAGGGACGAACTGGTCAGGTTCTTGGCGGCACCTTCGTCGACCACAACAATCGTCGGGCCGACACCGATCTCCCAGCCATTTGAGTTGGCAACATAGTCAACGGCGTCTGGCGTCATCAGGAATACGACGTAGGAAAAGGACTGGGCACCGATCTGGAACCCCCAGGATGCGGAAACCGAATTATAATAATCATCCACCGCTGAGCCTTTGAGCAGAACCCCTTCGCCATAAGCACCGCCAAACACTAGGCCAGCCTGAACGATATTGGGGAAGACCAGAATGGCCGAGGCCTTTTGGCGCATTTCCGAGGCCAACTGATGGGTCTTGGACAAGGTTTCCAGTGCCTGAATGGCGTCGCGGTCAAGGTCGGCTGCGGTTGCGGCGAAAGCCCGGCCGGTAAAACCAATGGTCAGCAGTAGAAACAGACAGGCAAGCGCCATAAAAACCTGTTTCGTGCGCGGCGGCTGCTTCATTTGCAACACAGGGGTGCGCCAATCTTGCCTGGCGGAAGCGGTATAGCTCGGTACCATTTTCTGGTCCTCCTTGGGGTGAAACGTTACCAACCTCGCGCTTCTCATGAAGAACAAGGAATTGAATAGGGCCGACCGGTCTGGCTTTCCTAGCTTTCTGGAGCCGGGGGGAGCATGCCTTCGTTTTCGGCACGTTCTAGCGCGACTTGGTCAAGCGCCTTCCTTCTGGCCTGCCGCAGCCGTCTCACTTTGGCGGCACGACGGGTATTCCGGTCCTTCGCAAGGGCGTGCCACAGTTCCTGCGGCGCAAAGCTCAGGCTTTCCGAAGACCCCCGCGGGGACAGGCTTGGCGGCAGATACAAGGTTACCTGCTTTCGCAGGAACGCTTGAAACGACAGGCCACTGATCGGCTCCTCGTCAATATCGACCCTATAGCTGCCCGCAGGAAGTTTTGGCCCATAGCCAGGCAGCACAAAGGGGTAAATAAAGTGCACCGTTTGTTGAATCGTCCTACGGGTCATGGAGCTCTCGCATTCCTTCGCCGGGCACAAGGGTGTGTGGAAAGATACCCTTGTGCCCTTTGACGCTGGCTACGCTTTTTTGGGCTGGCCCGGTTTCCCAGACGTTCCAACGGCAGCTTTCTCCGCCGACTTCACTTGATGCTCATCAGCCTTGGGGGTGCCTGCGGATATTTTGGTGTCTGAATTGGGCTTATTTTTCATTTTAAGTATCTTTCTGTTTGCCTGGATGAAATTCCAGAGCGTCAGTATAACGGGCCAAGCCGCCGCCTTGCAGGATCGGAAACTACTCAGGCCGCTAGCGTTTGACGCGCTTTTGCAATCAAACAGCAGGTTTACCGTGTGCTCGGAAGGTGAGACTGCGGCCAGTGACAGGGTGCGTAGTTTCCGAACCTGTCGCGAAGGCCTGTTTGCAGTGCATGATGCAAGTTCAGGGCTTTTGCCTTCAATCGCACTGCTATGACCAGAATGGTCCTCAAGCGACGTCACGAAGCAAATAGCGCTCTGGAACAGGAGCTAAAATGTCACATTCCTTAAGAATACTCGCCGGTGCCGGCGTTATCACCGCCGCATTGAGCACTCCAACATGGTCACAGATGATGCCGGAACCGCTTCAGGTCAGTGTTGACCAGAAGCAATTGGCTTCTGGAGACCGCACGTCAAAAACCATTGGGCGTTCTGTGGCCAATGAGAAAGGTGACGTGATCGGCACCATTGATGATTTGATTATCACGTCACTTGAAAGAGAGCTGTTCGCGGTATTGTCGATTGGCGGCTTCATGGGCATGGGAACAACCTATGTCGCGGTTCCTTACAGCCAGTTCACCGTGAAAGACCACAAAATGATATTGAACGGCGCGACCAAAAAGTCGCTCCAGGAACTCCCCGAGTTCGAATATAGCGGCTGAACCCTGCAAACTCGCGGGGAACATTTCCTCCCGATGGTTTCCCGCCATTTTTTTGAACCTCTGCCTCAAACCCAACTCAGGTCGCTCCCTTGATCGACCGCCGAACACACAAGGACCTCAGCCATGACGTTTGGTACAATTCTCCTCATAATCTTGCTGCTGATGCTTGTCGGTGTGCTGCCAAGGTGGCCCCACAGCCGCAGTTGGGGTTATTACCCCAGTGGCTTGTTGACCATCTTGATTGTGGTGCTAATCATCATGGCGTTTCAGGGTGCGCTATAGTCGTACGGACGCCAGCACAAGCGGTGCGGTGCTGCACGGCCCAACCATCACAGGGCTTAGGCTCAATGACCCCAGTAAAATACGAGCCCCATCATCAGGACATAAAAGAAAACCATCGCAATGGTCGCTTGGCTGTGCTTCGGGCTGGATCGGGTTTTCCTGCCGCGCCGAATGGGCAGATGCGGCAGCAGGTTGATCAACCGCTCAGCCGTTATGCGAGGATCCAGGCCAGTTCCCGTGTCAGCGGGTAAGGTATCAATCAAGGAAAGTACTCTTGGCATCGCGCTCTCAAGCTGCAGACGGTCCAGCCGTGCTGCCTCCTGCCAGGGATCGATATCCTGACGCGCAAGCGCCGTGAGAACGCTGATCGGAAGGCCATTTAGGTCCCTGCCGATGGACGCATACAAAAATGCATCGAATGCAGTATTCAGAGACGAGATATAGGGTGAGGATGTCATGTCGATTACCTTTCTTGGGTGCTGCACACTGTGCCTAAACAGCCGCCGCGTGTCCTGGTGGGATTCTGTCCTTCCCTGGCCGCGAATTAATGCCCGTTTTTGGCTCGCATGCACCGAACAGCAACACGGCTCCAAGTGCCCGAATGGAAGGGCTGTCTTGCCGTTCATTTGGGCACCTCATTCGATTCCACCTGCCAGAGTTGATGGTCAATATTGCGGGATATCTCGGTCAAGAGGTCCGCCGTGTTGATATCCCCAAAAGCGGCTGCTCTGTCACTGGCCTCATGTGCAGCCTGACAGTAAATCGACAAGACGTCAGAGACGGCAGCAACGTGCTTCTGGCTATCAGCGATACCCAGCGGATATTGCGGCAGAAAGGATTTCTTCACGGCAGCTTGAACAGTGCCTTCCGCAGTGCCCCCTATACTTCCGGCACGTTCAGCCATGCGGTTCGCAAAGCCGTCGACTTCCCTGGCAATCTGGTCAAACAACCTATGCAGTTCAACAAAGCCGGGCCCCCGAACATTCCAGTGCGCTTGTCTCATTTGACCGTGCAAATCAATGGATGCCGCCAGATATTGGTTCAACAACTCGATCGATTGGATACGAATTCCTTCTGACAGCAAATTCCGCGTTCGCTGCATTCTATGTCTCCAAAAATGGGGGTGCGAGCATGTTTAGGTGTGAAGGCAGAGTATACCCTTGGGCTCTCATTCCGTGCAGGATCGGAAACTACCTAATTCTCTTCCTGAGCCCAATTCTCTTTATGGTGCGCTTTTCTTTCGCAAAAGTTGAGCAAAAGTGCTATCATAAGTCTTGCTTTCCTTCGGAGAGCTATAGCTTGAAAGCACTCAGATCATGGCCATTAAAGACCCCTGTGGGGAGCAGAGCGCTCCGCCGCAGGCGAACTTGCGTCCCCGTAAACGCCCTTCCCGGCCCGCAAAGCCGCAAGCACGTCCCACCGATTTTTCAGTAGTCGGCATCGGCGCCTCTGCGGGCGGCCTTGACGCCTGCCAAAAGCTTTTGGATACCCTCCCGGTTCCGACCGGCATGGCCTTCATTTTGGTTCAGCACCTTGATCCAACCCATGAAAGCATGATGGTCGAATTGTTGGCCGGGCACACTGCACTGACAGTGCTGCAGGCGGCCGACGGCATGAAGGTCGAACCCGACCACCTGTATATTATCCCGCCTGGTGTCTATCTTTCCGTTACAGACGGTGCGCTGTGCTTGTCGCCGCCGCTGGCGCGCCACGGCGCCCGCCTGCCCTATGACTTCCTGCTCCATTCACTCGCCAAATCCTATGGCGCGCGTGCCATCGGCGTTGTCCTGTCAGGAACCGGGGCAGACGGCAGCGACGGCGTGATGGCGATCAGGGGCCAGGAAGGGCTTGTGGTGGCACAGGACCCGACCGAGGCCAAGTTTGACGGCATGCCCAGAAGCGCGATCGCGACCGGGGCCGTCGACATGGTGCTGCCGGTCGCCGAAATCTCGAGCGCACTCGTCAACTATGCGCGTGGGCTGACGCCCTCTGGCGCTTCCCGCGAAACGCCGGACTGGTTGCCCCAGATTATCGAGCTTCTCAGGGCGCGGACCGCCCATGATTTCCGGCTGTATAAACCAGGCACCCTGCAGCGCCGGATCGAACGGCGCCTTGCGATGACCTCATTTGGCGCCGATGGGATGGACCGCTATATTGAGCTTTTGTCAAACGACCCTGACGAACTTGAGCTGCTGGCCAAGGACCTGCTGATCAATGTCACGAACTTCTTCCGCGACCCTGCGGTATTTGACCACCTGGCAGAAAATATCATACCGGATCTTGTGCGTGGCCGCGACCCCAGCCAGCCGATCCGCGTCTGGGTCGCCGGCTGCAGCAGCGGCGAAGAAACCTATTCCCTCGCGATACTGTTCCGTGAGGCCGTGAACGCGGCCGGTCACCATGTCAAGCTCTGCTTCTTCGCCTCCGACGTTGACCCCGACGCCATTGCGCATGCGCGTGCCGGACTATACCCAAAGGCAATCGAAGCAGATGTCTCGCCAGACCGTCTGGCCCGTTTCTTCACCAAGGAAGAACACGGATATCGAGTTGCATCAGAGCTGCGTGACATGGTGGTTTTTGCGGTCCAGGATGTATTGACCGACCCACCATTTTCGCGCCTCGACATGGTATCGTGCCGAAACCTGCTGATCTATCTGCAACCGGAAGCGCAGGCCAAGGTCATATCCTTGTTCCATTTCGCACTGCTCAATGACGGCATCCTGCTGCTGGGCACCACAGAACGGGTGGGCAAAGCCGACGACCGTTTCATGCTGGTCTCCAAGCCGTGTCAGCTTTACCGGCATGTCGGCCATCGGGACACCGTGGATCTCGGCATATCAGCAGGGGATGCAACTATCCACAGACTTGGCGGCCTGGCACAACTTGGCAAAAAGGGCGCACATGGGGGCGCGCTCTCCGATCTGTGCCGCCAGTTAGTGCTGGACACATACGCGCCCGCCGCTGTGCTGGTCAACGCCAGGCAGGAGTGCCTGTATTCGCTGGGCCCGATCGAGCGGTATCTGCGGCCCGCCCCTGGCTACCCGACCCATGATCTCTACGCGATGGCTGATCCGGACCTCAGGGTCAAGCTGCGCGCTGTGGTTCAGCAAGCCACACAGGATAACAGCCGTGCCACCATTGCCGGCGGCACGGTCGGCGGAGGCAAATCCGGCTCCCCATTCGATATTTCCGCCCAGCCGGTCATGGACGGTGGCGAGCCCCTGATACTGATCTGTTTCATTGATCAACCAGCCCCGGCAAAAGTGCCAAGCATCAAAGGCGCTGCAGGTAAGGCACTGCGGGTTGCTGAACTGGAACGCGAATTGAAGGCGACCCGGACCGAACTTCAAGGAGCCATTCGCAACCTTGAAGCCGCCAACGATAGACAGAAAGCCATCAATGAGGAAGCGCTGTCGGTCAGCGAGGAGTTCCAGACCACCAACGAAGAGCTGCTGACGTCGAAAGAGGAATTGCAGTCGCTCAACGAAGAACTGACGGCACTCAACAGCCAACTTCAGGAAACGCTGGAACGCCAGCGGACAACCTCCAATGACCTACAGAACGTGCTCTACAGCACCAATGTCGCCACGCTTTTCCTGGACACCAAGCTGAATATCCGCTTTTTCACACCAGCAACCCGGTCGCTGTTCAAAATCATCCCCGGCGATGTTGGCAGGCCGCTTGCGGATCTCCGGGCATTGGCAGCAGACGATACCATGCTGAGCGACGCCCAGGCGGTGCTGCTAAATCCTCATCCCCTTGAAACTGAAATCGAGGCGCAAGACGGCACCTGGTATGCCCGCCGCATCCTGCCTTATCGCACCAAGGACAACCGGGTTGAAGGCGTGGTCATTACTTTTGCCAACATTACTGAAACAAAACAGGCAGCAGAAGAACTTGCCGCAGCAAAACGGCGGGCCGACCAGGCCAATATCGCCAAATCACGCTTTCTTGCCGCCGCAAGCCATGACCTCAGGCAGCCGCTTCAGACCTTCGCCCTGTTGCAGGGCATCCTGTCCAAAATCGTCGACGGCGACAAAGCCCAAAGACTATTGGGTCGGCTGAACGAAGCCCTGGGGGCGATGTCCGGCATGCTCAATGCGCTTCTGGATATCAATCAGATTGAGGCCGGCACCATCCGGGTCGAGAAGGTCGATTTTTCAATCGATGAGCTGCTCGGCCAACTGAAGGACGAGTTCGCCTATCATACAGAGGCACAGGGCATCGGATTCCGCTTCGTACCCTGTCACGTCATGGTCAACAGCGATCCACGTCTGTTGGAACAGATGATCCGCAACCTGCTGTCGAACGCCCTCAAATACACAAAAAGCGGTCGTGTGCTGCTTGGATGCCGACGCCGCGGCAGCACGCTCAGCATCGAGGTATGGGATACCGGGATCGGGATACCATCTGACGACCTGAATACAATCTTCGAAGAATATCACCAGCTTGATAATGCCGAGCATGACCGAAGCCGCGGCCTCGGCCTTGGGCTTTCGATCGTGCAGCGGTTGGGTGCATTGCTGGACCACCCCATGCATGTGCGTTCGGAACTTGGAAAAGGCTCGGGTTTCAGCCTGGAAGTTGCAGTGTCCCAGGACGAAGCAAAGTCAGATGTCAAAGCCAAGAGGCCCGACGGGACCCCTGAAACAGCCGCCGTCATCCATACCGGTACAATACTGATAATCGAGGATGATCCTGAAGTCCGCGATCTTCTTGACCTGTTGCTGACTGACGAGGGCCATCAGACTATCGCTGTCGGCGATGGTGTTGCTGCGCTTGAAATACCTGCCTGGGACCAACAAAAGCCCGACCTGATCCTTGCCGACTATAACCTGCCGGGCGGCATGTCCGGCATTGAGGTTGTGGCAAAGCTCAGGGAAGCGTGGCATGAGCCTATTCCGGTCCTCATCCTGACCGGCGATATCTCTACCGCAACCTTGCGCGAGATTTCCACCCATGACTGCCTGCCCCTGCACAAGCCGGTCAAGGCAAGAGCCCTTTCGGAGGCTATCCAGCGATTACTACCCCAGCCCCCCGTGCCAACCGCCCACGCCGCGCAGGCCGTCACCCTCGACACCTCCCCGGTCACATCGACCATCTACGTCATAGACGACGATCGCCACGTACGCGATGCGATCTGGGAAGTTGTGGAGGAAGAAGGCTATAAGGTGGAAGGGTTTGGTGATGCCGAGGATTTTCTGGCGGCCCATGGCGCGGAAACCGAAGGCTGCCTTTTGATAGACAACTGGCTGCCTGGCATATCGGGCCTTGAGTTGCTGCAACGGTTGCGCACTGACGGAAATCAAATACCCGCAATCATGATAACCGGCCGTGGCGATATTTCGATGGCGGTCCGGGCGATGAAGGCTGGCGCAAGTGACTTCATCGAAAAGCCATTCAGTCGCGCAGACCTGCTGGCAAGTGTTAAACGCGCCACTGAGCTGACAAAAGACGAAGCCAGCATGATCGCATGGCGCCAGAAAGCCGCAACCCAGATCGCGGGCCTAACGCTGCGCCAACGCCAGATCATGGATCTTGTCCTGGCTGGCCATCCAAACAAGAATATCGCCGCCGATCTTGGCATCAGCCAGCGCACCGTCGAAAACCACCGTGCGGCCGTGATGAAGAAAACCGGCGTGAAATCCTTGCCGGCCCTGGCAAGGCTCGCTGTTACGGCAGCCAGCCATTAATCCACATCAGTGCAGGCGCACATACGAGGAACATCACCGAAAGGAGCTGATATGTCTTTGATCATTTGGACACTGCTGGGAGTTGGCTTGGGCCTGATTGCCAGCAAGCTTGTCAGCACCACGGGGGAAGGCACTGTTGTCGACATTCTGATTGGGGGGATTGGCGCCCTCACTGCTGGCTGGCTGTTTGACTTTTTTGGCGGCATAACGATTACCGGCTTCAATAGCGACGGCGTCTATAGTGCCGTCGCTGCAATTATTGGGGCGATTGTATGCCTGGTCGCTTACCACATGTTTTTCCGGCAGCAGATGCGCTAGGCCGTGCGTGGCCGCCGTCTGGCATAGGGCTGGAAGCCGGCTAGTTGGTAGCGTCCTTGACGGAGTCCGCGACATCATCGCCAAATTTTTCCATATCGCCTTTCCGGTAATCATTTACCAGATAAAGGGAGACACCGATGATGGCCAAAACGCCGACAACGGCCAAAATTCTTTTCACGTCCATTTCATGCTCCTTTGGGCAGGGGGTGAAGGCACGGATATAAGTCCTTGTGCCATTCAGCAGGCTAATAGCTTTGGGCGTATGCCGGCCGTGCACCGATCGCTCCGGCATATATCAGCAGGATTGACCGGCGCACTGGCACTCCAGACACTGAGAAACGCAATCAGCACTGGATCTTGGAAATCTTGGTTCCCTGGATACCGGCCTTGGCAATATGCCCCTGGCCTGCATCCTTTTCACCGTCGGTTACCATGACGGCCTTACTGGCTGGCAGGTCATTGTCGACCTGCCTCTGGTTATCCTGAGACGCACTGGAAAACCACTGTCCGCGTCCCATCGGCATTGACGACGAGATCGTATGCAACCTGGCTGGCACCGCTGTTCATGCAATAGATCTCCGCGTTATGCGTTGCGGCCATCAATTCCCTGTCTGTCCGGTAGTCAATGGCCAGGTTGGGAACATAGTCCGGCAGTGGCCTTGCCTCGGCAGTTTTTGGGGTACATTCGAAATAGATTGTCTTGGCGCCATCTGTCGCGGTGTCATAGCGCGCGGTAATCGGGATAGAGCCATACTGCTCGCAGAATGCCACCGAACGCTGGTTGGCCTGGATCAGCTCCCGGTCGCTTTTATATTCATAAGCAACGGTCGGGTTGCTCGCGGCTACCTGCTCCGGTGTTGCCTGTTGGGAGGCCCCGCAGCCTGCCAATACGAGTGCAGCGGAAATGCCAGCTACGGCTGTCCATTTTGTTGAAAACCTGTTAGCGGCGATTGTCATTACTGGATACCTCCTTCTCGGGCCGTGCATTTGCACGGCGAGCCATGAGCCAGGATGACCAGCACATGGTTTATCCCATTACTATAAACGTGGAAGGGAAGGCGACGTCAGACTCGGAATCTACTCATATGGCGCCATGGGCGGAACCGAATATCTGCCCGAAACGGCGCAAGAGCTAGAGGCCGCTTCTGGCGTATTCCGTTGAAAAACTGTTCTGAGACGGCTGTTCAGGCACATGAGGCATCAGAACTGCGGATTGAACGAGCTTCAGTTCCCGCCCTTGCCGCCGGTTTGGCGGTTATGGGCGGGTGAGAGGGGCGTTTTGGTGTCACGCAGGCATACTTGTCCTGTCAATTCTCGGTGGTTTCCAGATCATCTTGGCCATCTTTCTGAGGTTCAGCGCTGTCGCAGCCAAGAGCAGCTCGTCGTTGGCGCCTGTGAGGCCGCGGAGCCGCAGGCGATCCAGCTTGAGAATGCGCTTGAGGTGGGCGAAGGCCATCTCCACCTTCTTCCTGTCCTTGCGGGATTGAAGGTAACCGGGTGTGTCTCTGAGTGACCGGGCATAGTCGCGGGCTTCCTCATGCACCGAGCGGGCGATCTTGCGGCCCGGTGTGTTGGGGCAGCACTGGCTCTTCAACTGGCAGCTTGCACAGTGATGATTGCGCGACCGATAAAGGATCGTATGGTCCGTCGTGATCCGCCCGGTTGTGTGGAGTGCATGCCCTGTTGGGCAGATATATTCGTTCCTGTCTGCATCGAAGGTGAAGGCCGAGCGGGGGAACAGGCCCTCCTTGCCAGCGGACTTGTCCCACACCGGGATATGCGGCTCGATCTCTTTCTCCTCCACGAGCCAGGCAAGCGTCGGCGCGGAACCATAGGCCGTGTCAGCCGCCAGACGGTCAGGCCTGATGCCAAAGCGCTCTTCTGTCCGCTCGATCATCACCTGCGTGGTATCCACCTCTTCGGTGCGGCGCGCTGTTGTTGTCTCGCTATCAACGATGATGCCCACATCCAGGTCGATCAGATAGTTGGCCGAATAGGCATAGAAGGCAGGA
>MRWF01015374.1_pt1 | contig 32449 bp, 30 predicted proteins | sample 1013331 | NCBI WGS metagenome assembly MRWF01 (sample SAMN06117577, study PRJNA244670) | biofilm metagenome | biome: Water; feature: Cathode Biofilm; material: Biofilm; isolation source: microbial consortium enriched at the cathode of a solar microbial fuel cell | place: USA: District of Columbia ... | reverse complement strand
GGGCACGGCCGGATCAAACCGAACTTTCATCGTATCCACGCCCGCCTCTTCCGCCGCCGAGGCCTCTTCCGGCGTAAAGGGCATGGTTTCGACCAGCTTGCGCTTGCCTTTCTGATCGCGCAGTCCCTTAACCGTGAAATTGCGGGTCCCATAGGCCCCGCCAACTGTCATGATCCGCGTCAGCCCGCGCTTGATCGCATCGCGCGGAGGAATTCCACCGTCACCGGTTGCATGGCTTGCCAATGTCTCTTCTCCCTGTTCTGAGTTTTCAATCCGACCGGTTCGGCTCGGCTTTGGACTCACTGAAAATCCGGCGCTCCGGTTCAGAAATGCCTAAGCACAACCTCCGGTAAAAATTTACCAATTTGGTAATACCAATATCGCCGGATTGGCATTGGGTCAATAAATGTCTGAGGGAAAACAGAACCACCTTCCAAAGGAATGAAGCAGACAACGACCGCAGGTGATCGCGCCGCTTGGGTCAGAGGCGTTCGATCATCCGCCAAGGCGCGTGGCAAGTCGCAGGGCCGGGGCGACAAACCCGCCCCGACCCCGTTGTTTCAGTCGAAAACCGGTTTACGCTTTTCGCGCATTGCGGCTCCAACCTCGGCGAATTCTTCACCGGTAAAGCAGGTCTCGAACACCTTCATTTCTTCATCCATGCGGTCCGCGACTGATCCGGCCAGAGGCTTGCGCAGCAGGGCCTTTGTCTTCATCAGGGCCTTCGGAGGCTGCGACGCCAGTCGCGAAACGGTCTTGGCAACGGTTTCCTCCAGCGTGTCGGCAGTCAGGATCTTGTTGACCAGCCCGATCTCCACCCCTTCCCGGGCGTCAAACGTGCCGCCCAGATACAGCAGCTCGGCCGCCTTGGCGTGGCCCGCGAGCTTTGGCAATAGCGTGGTCGATCCGGCCTCGGGGACCAGCCCCAGATTGACGAAAGGCAGCATGAATTTCGCTGTATCGGTGGCAAAAACCATGTCGCAGTGCAATAGAACCGTGGTGCCGATTGCCACGGCCGGGCCTTCGACCTGCGCCACGACGGGCTTGGGGAATGCCGCTAGTTTTTGCAGGAACCATGTCGCGACAGGCGTGTCTCCGGCGACGGTTTCGGCAAATTCCGCCATCACGTTGCCGCTGGTGAAAGCGCCGTCTGCCCCGCGCAGCCAGACCACTCGGATGTCCGGATCTTCCAGCGCCTGGTCCAACGCCGCGTTCAGCGCCACAAACATGCCCTTGGTCAGGGCGTTCTTGGTTTTCGGAGAAGAAAGGGTCAGCCGCAAAGCATGATCCATCCGCTCAGAGATAATCTGGGGATCTGTGTCCATTATCGGAACCTTGTTTGAGAAGCCGCGCCGCAAACCTGCAGCGCGGCAGATACTGTGCGCCGTTTTAGGCGGCGTTGAACCGGGCCAGACGATCCGCGATGATCTGATCGGCTTCGGCCATGATCCCGTCGATCAGCTCCTTGCAGGTCGGGATGTCATTGATCAGCCCGGCCACCATGCCACAGGACCACGCACCGCTGTCCATGTCGCCATCCATCATCACCTTGGGATACACGCCGGCAACTTCGTCCATGATGTGCTCGAACTTCAGATCGGCCCCCAGCTCCCGCTCTTTCTCAAGCAGTCTTTCAACGGCTGGGTTGGTCAGCACGCGCTCGGTGTTGCGCAGCGGGCGCATGACCAGTCGGGTGTCCAGCTCGGTCGCGGCCACGATGGCGTCCTTGACGTTCTGGTGCACAGGCGCCTCTTGCGTGGCCACGAACCGCGTGCCCATGTTCATGCCTTCCGCGCCCATCGCCAGCGACGCCACCAGGCTGCGCGCATCCGCCTGACCGCCCGATGACACAAACGGGATCTCCAGCTCGTCTGCCGCGCGGGGCAGCAGGATCATGTTGGGCACGTCATCCTCGCCCGGGTGGCCACCACATTCGAAGCCGTCCACTGACACCGCATCGCAGCCGATGTCCTGCGCCTTGAGCGCGTGACGGACCGAAGTGCATTTGTGAATCACCTTGATGCCCGCCTCTTTCAGATAGGGCATGACCTGCGACGGGTTGCGGCCCGCGGTTTCCACCACGGTCACGCCGCCATCAATGATCGCCTTGATGATTGCCGGGTAATCGGGCGCGTTCACCGTGGGCAGAAAGGTGACGTTCACCGCGATGGGTTTGTCCGTCATATCCTTGCAGCGGGCGATTTCATTGGCCAGATCTTCGGGCGTTTTCTGGGTCAACGCCGTGATCGTGCCCAAGCCTCCGGCATTGGAAACGGCGGCGGCAAGCTCGGCAAAGCCGACATAATGCATGCCGCCCTGAATGATGGGATGCTCGATTCCAAACATCTCGGTAATGGCTGTCTTCATCTTTTCTCGTCCTGTCTTGGAGTTTTTCGGGCGGCCCTGCCGCCCAGTGAACCAAAGCCCTTAAGAGGCGGCGGCAATGGCCTGTTCGACCTGATCCAGACGTTCTTTTCCAAAGAACATCTGATCGCCGACAAAGAAGGTCGGCACGCCAAAAACACCGCGCTCAACCGCGGCGTTGGTATTGGCAACTAGATGGGCCTTAACGTCTGCGTCCTGCGTACTGGCCAAAATCTTTTCGCCGTCCAGACCGCCCTCGGTCAGGGCCTGAACGAACACTTCGGGGTCGTCCATTTTCTTGCCGTCTTCCCACATGGTTTTCAGCGCGACCTGCACAAAGGCGTCTTGTGTTCCGTCCATCTCGGCAGCGGCAGCAGCGCGCATCAGCATCAGCGAGTTTACCGGAAAGTTCGGGTTATAGACGAACTTGTCGATGCCGTGCTTTTCCATAAAACGCTGGTCTTCAAGCAGCTCGTAGCGCAGTTTCGGTTTCACGTCTTTATGCACCAGAAACGGAGGCAGGTTTCCGGTGGCCTTGAACACCCCACCCAACAAGACCGGCACATAAGTGAATTTCACCCCGGTGCGGGTTTCGATGCCACGCAAGGCGCGGTCTACGAGATACGAGTTCGGGCTTCCGAAATCATAAATGAATTCAACGTTCAAAGACATGTGTTTTCCTTTTGCAAGACTGCGCGATCAGGTCAGCGCCCCAGAAGTTTCGGTAAAAAATGTCGGGTAAACAGCATCTGGCTTGGCAGATACCCATTGGCCTTGGGCAACCCGTCATCATGGTCCGCGACACGCAGGTTGTAGAACATGTGCAGGCTGGGATCGGGCAGCGCATCCTGCTCGGCAATCCACCGCGACGGGATCAGCATCAGCCGGGGGATGCCCGGAATGAACAGCTTTTCCAGAATCGGGGCCGCGCATCCGTCACAGGTGCCGCGTTTCAGGATCGGCGGCTGTTTATGCACCTTATAGGTGACATGCCCCGGCTTGGTCTGGCTGAACCCTCGCGCCCGAAACACCGTGAAATCTGCAAAGTCCTTGTTGTGATAGGCCTTGCAGATCGAACAATGGCAAATCGCCCGCATCAGGGGAGGCGCGGTCTCAAAAGCGACCGCGCCGCAAGTACATGTCCCGTTCATAATCTCTCTCGTGATACAGTTTCTGTTACCACCGCAGAGTCAAACAGGATGCATTTCTTTTTCAACCGATTCCGTTGCACCACCCGGGTTTGCCACTTCACGGACCTTGGTGATTTTGCACGGCAGGCCCCGGAAATGCGGGATACCCTGTTCCCGGTCGATGAAGTCAGGCGAATCCGAGCATAGCTGCGCATCAGCCAGCTGCCAGGCGCTTTGCAGGCCACCGGACTCGCCAACTTCTTCGGGCAGCCACCAGCCATGCGGCACCCGCACCAGCCCCTCGGGCACCTTCTGTTTCAGCGTTACTTTCATGCGCACCGACCCGTGCGTGGTCGCGGCGTCGACCATGTCGCCCTCGGTCACGCCATGCGCCTCGGCATCCGCCGGGTTCATAAAGATCAGCGGCTCGGGCACGTATTTGCGCAGGCCCTCGACATGGCGGTGGCCGGTCTGGAAAAACGCCGGCTCACGGACGCCGGTAAACAGACGCAGCGGCCAGTCCTTGCCCTCTTCGGGTTCATCGCGCCAATAGGGCAGCGGGTCAAACCCAAAATTCTTCAGCGTTTCGGAATACAGTTCAACCTTGCCCGAAGGCGTGGCAAACCCGGTTTCTTCGTATTTGCGGAACTTCAGCTTTTCCATGTGAACCGGCGATTTCTCGGCCATTTCATCGAATGTCATGCCCAAGGGCGCGACGCGGTAATCCAGCAGTTCCTTGTTCGAGGCCCAGGGAAAATGCTCTTGCAGGTCAAAGCGATGCGCCAGACCGGTCCAGAAATCGAACACGTTGCGAGCCTCGCCCGGGGCTTCGACCGCCTGCTCCGAAGTGCGGAAGATCGAACACCAGCCCAGCCCGTCCGACAGCGAGTCACGCTCGGTCCAGGCATCGCCCGGCAGCACATAGTCGGCCAGCTCGGCAGACGGTGTCATGACATGTTCCATCGCGACGATCAGATCCTGATTCATCATCGCTTCGTGGATCAGTTGCATGTTGGCGTAGGACATCAACGGGTTGTTGCCGAGGATAAAGAACGCCTTGACCTTGTAAGGATCGCCATGCGCCATCGCCCGGAACAGCGCGGACGGGTTGGCCATGTAACAGCCGGTCAACAGGTTGGGATATTCATAGCCCCACACCTCTTTGGCCGGACCGTCATAAGGCGCCATCCCGCGATAGGTGAATACCGGATGTTGATCCGATCCCAGCTGTTTGTCTTTTTGCTCCTGCGACAGGGCCTCGTGCATCTCGATCACGGTGTCGTGGATGATATGGGGATGCAGCCCATGCAGCACATCGCCACCCGGCACATCCAGATGGCCGCACAGGGCGCGCAAAATGCCTTGCAGGCGGATGGCCGAGGTCGAGTTGCGCTGCTGGTCGGTGATCGGCGACCACGGGATGACCGAGGGGCCCGCGGTGGCATAGGTGCGCGCGGCCTCGGCGATCAGGGCGCGGTCGACGCCGGTGATCTGCTCGACCCGTTCCAGCGGAAACTCGTCCACACGCGCCTTAAGCTCGTCAAAGCCCACGGTCCAGTTTTTGACAAACTCCCTGTCAAAAAGGCCCTCGTCGATGATCACCTTGAGCCAGCCCAGCATCATCGCCGCGTCCGTCCCGGCCTTCAGCGGCAGCCACAGGTCGGCCATGTTGGCATTGTCGGTTTCGCGCGGATCCAGCACGATCAGCTTGGCACCACGTTCGCGGGCGCGCTGGATCTGGTTATACACCGGCGTCCACGAATGCGGGCCGGGGCTGTGACCGAACAGCACGATGCATTCGGTCTTGGTGAAATCGGGATAGGGATACCAGCCATAAACCATCCGGTTCACCGCTGCCGTGTTGCCCGCACACAGCGCAACACCCGAAATCCAGTTGGGCGAGCCGACCAAATTCATGAACCGGCGCGACAGCCCGTTGTCCGACTGGGTGTTCCAACTGCTTGTCGTGGTGGCAAAGGCTTCGGGGCCATGTTCAGAAATCACGGTTTTCAGGCGGGCGGCGATATCGTCCATCGCTTCATCCCAACTGACCTCTTGCCACTGGCCCGAGCCGCGCTCACCAACCCGTTTAAGCGGCTTGGTGATCCGTTTGTCGTGAGCGAACCCTTCGGGTGCGTGCACGCCTTTCATGCAGATGTTGGCGCGCCATTTGCGCTTGTCCAATGCCTTGACGCGCTTGACGGCCCCGTCTTCGACGTCAACGCCCACATGGCAATAAATGTCACATGACGCGCAAAGAGCTCGCTTTTCCTGCATTGGACCCTCCCAAGAAACTAGCTATACTTTTTATAGTAGTGCAAAATATCTGCTGTCAATGTCACCGGCCATGACTCAATCAGCGTGACGCCACGGCACACAAGGCGCAGGGCGGACCGAACAAGGCGTGTTTCGGAAACGAAAGCGTCTCAGACGGCTTCCGCGGCGTCCCGCTCGGCCTGCATGCATTTGGATAGAACGGTGTATGTCGTATGCGTGGAAACAGGCTCGCCACAGGTCTGGCACACCAGAACCGCGTGCATCTCGTGGTCAGTTCCGCGGTGCATCGTGCGCAGGGCCGCGTCATCTTCTGCCCAGGGGCCGCACCATTCGTCGCCCCATTGTTTAAGGGTGATCAATGTCGGCCACAGCCCGTGCCCCTTGGGCGTGAGCGTGTAAACCTTTGCGGCCTTGCCCTCTTCCGAGGTCCGCCGTTCGAGAATGCCTTCGTCCTCCAGCTTGCGCAGCCGAAGCGTTAGGGAACGCGGCGACATGCCGGATTGTTTCTGCAACCCAGAAAACCGTGCATTCCCAAGAAAGATTTCCCGCAGAATGATAAACGTCCAGCCATCCACGATCTGGGCGCTGGCGCGGGCAACCGGACAGTATTTTTCAGCGAGATGACGACGTTTCATAACTTATGAAGTATCCTCATCTGTCATATATGTCCATATCGGGCATGAATATCGCGCGCGCGATCTACCGGGATGGGTCATTTCCCGACAGGTCTTCGGCGTAACCTGGCGCCTATGAGGCGGCGCGCAGGCTCGTTTTCGCGACACCGCAGTGGCGATCCACCATCTCGGCAAACGTATCCGTAATCCAGCGGTTGATCTCTATCGAGCGTGGCAGGTCAGGCGCTGAGTCTTCCATGGCATGAAATGTCTCGGGGAACACTTTGAACTCGGCGCTTCCGCCATCTGCGGTCAGCTGCTCGACAAATCGCACGTATTCGGCACAGACAATATCCCGGTCGCCCACAAAGCCGGCAAGAGGCGGCAGTCCGGACAGATCAGTGGCCCGCGCCGGAACGGCATAGGCTGGGATCTCATAGCGTTTCTGGGCGCGCAATCCCTTCAGATACAGGTGCCAGGCCAGAACGTTGTTTGTGACATTCCAGGTCACCTGATCCTTGGGAACCACTGTCCAGTTGGCCGAGCGGTCGTCAATCATCGGATAAAGCGGCATGACAAAAGAGATGTTCACATCCTTGGTGTCAGCTGCCCGCATCGCACAGGACAAAGCCAGCCCGCCACCCGCGCTGTTGCCAGTCAGGATGATGTCTCCCGAACCGCCCAGAGCCTCGGCGTTGTCGCGCGCCCAAAGCACGGTTTCGTAACAGTCATCAAACGGGCCGGGAAACGGCGCGTCCAGCGAGGTCTGGTAGGCCGGTGCCACCACGATGCAGGGCCGCGCAGCCATCAGGCGCTTGTAATAGGCGTGATGCCGCTCGGGCCAGCCGGTCGCATATCCGCCCCCATGAAAGCTGACCACAATCGGCAGATTTTTGAGGTTGCCTTTTGGCTTGTAGACCCGTGCCCGGATCGTTCCGGCACCGGCTTTGCGGGGAATCTCGACCGTGTCATTGATCACGCCGTCAAGCACAGACTTTGCGCCCTTCTTGGCACCAAGACGCGAGAGCTTCAGGCCAAAGGTGCTTCGAACCAGCGCCATCGCGATTTTTTGCTCTTTAGGCCGGATATCGGATTGAGTCATACTGAGCTCCTTTGCTTGGGATCGAAAGCCGTGGGCCATTGATCCTGAATAGGGATCCTGCCGACCCGAAAGCCGGCAGGACTGCCAAGTCAGCAATTGGCTGATTTACTCGGCAGGTGTAGAAACCTTTGAGCCGTGACGGGCCTGGACCCACTCATGATCCGGTGCACGTTCGTCACCCGACGAGAAGCTCAGCGTACCCAGCACCCAATCGGTCAGCGGGATTGTCACGTTGAAATTCACGTCGTGCATGGTATCGCGAAAATGGTGCACGGTGTGGAACAGGCGCAGATATTTCCAGCCGGGGATCGCTGCGAACACACGCTCAAGTGTGCTGCCACGTGGCAGGTGATAGCTGAAATGCAGGATTTCATACAGCCAGTAACCGCTGATTGCCGTAATCGCATACAACATCGCAACGTTGATGTTGAACAGCCAGTTCAGGATGAGAGCCCCGGGAATTGCGGCCAGCACGGTGAACGCCACCAGCAGATACAGCGGGAAAATCACGACGCGCCAGTCCAGCACCATCTGATAGCCCATCGCGTGCTCTTCAAAGAAAGTGTGGTGATCGCCGGTATGACGCTGATAGAACAGCTTGAGGATCTTGGTTTTCTTGTGTCCGAACCAGCGGTGGCCGGCGTATTCAAAAAAATTCACACCCAGCGCCGCCACCGGAACAATCCAGAAATCCATCCAGGTTGTGCCGCTCATCAGCGAAATGGCGAACCAGATCAGGCCACCTGCCCCAAAGCACAAGGTGCCCAGATGGAACCACCCACTGTAATATGGGCTGACATTTGCGCGGTAACGCGCGCGGAACTTTTCACGTGATTCATCGCTCATGATGCGAACCTCCCTTTTGCCGGGTCCCTCGAACCCGCTTGCTATCCGGGGGAAACTTGCAGCATCGAGAAGTAAAGTCTAATTAGTATTAGACAATTTAAATATGCCCAAAACGAAAGACACAGGAAGATGCCGAGGAATCAAGACCTTAATTTGCTTCCCATTTTCGATGCTTTGATGCAGGAAGAGAAGCTTTCGCGCGCTGCTGAACGGCTTTCGATGAGCCAGCCCGCCGTCAGCAAGGCACTTCAACGGTTGCGACTCAGTTACAAGGACGAGCTGTTCGTCCGTACCCGACGCGGGTTAAAGCCCACGCCACGTGCCTTTGAACTGCACAGGGCGCTGGCCCCCGCGCTCGAGACCATCCGCACAACCTATGATGCCGGCCCGTTCCACGCCGAACTGGTTGACCGGGTTTTCAACGTGTCGATGAACAGCACGGTCGAACTGTTGTCCACCCCGCCGCTTATCGCAAAGATGAGCAAACTGGCCCCCAATGCCAAGGTCAAGATCCACCCCGAATACCTGCCCGACATCCCGGCCCGCCTCAAGGATGGCCGGCTGGACTATGCCATCGATTTTGTGCAGCTGCCCGAAGGTGAGTTTTCGTCTCATCTGATCGTTAACGAAACGATCACGACCATCTGTGCCCCGGACCATCCCATGGCTGGAAAACGCGTAACACCGGACGAGTTCCAAGAGATGCACCACGTATCGGTCATGCCGCGGTCCAGCCATCTGGCGGCACAAAGCAACCAGCTTCTGACCCCGCTCGAACACCTCTTGGGCGCAGCCCTGCCAGAACGCAACATTGTCTGCCATTCCTCGGGCTTTATCGCTGTCCCGGACATCGTCGCCGCGTCCGACCTGATCGCCATTGTCCCCGAACGGCTTGTGCATCAGCGCCTGATAGCGGGGACACTGGCCACGGTCGAGGTGCCGATCAGGCTGCCGACGCTGGAACTGTTCCTGTTCTGGCATCACTCACGCAACCGCGACCCGGCACATCGCTGGTTCATCCAGCTGCTTGACGAAATCACCGCCGAAATCTGAGGGCGCGCCGGATAGCACGCCCAACTTCGACCAGTGCTCAAGGCGAAAAGCCGGTGTCCTCAGTGGACCTGCGCCGCCTTGATCATATCTGCGGCTTTCTCGGCAATCATCATCGTCGGTGCATTGGTATTGCCCGAAATCAGGTTCGGCATGACCGAAGCATCCACGACCCGCAGGCCCTCCATACCCTTGACCTTCAACTCGGCATCCACAACGGCCATGTCATCGACCCCCATCTTGCAGGTGCCCACCGGGTGATAAATCGTATCCGCACGGTCACGGATGTGTTTTTCCCAGTCGGCATCCGTCACCGCCAGATTGGTGCCATAGGCCTCGGCCGACATGTAATCGACAAGCGGAGCGTTCATCATGATGTCGCGCGTCATGCGCACACCGGCAATCATCGTCTCCAGATCTCGCGGGTCTTTCAGAAAGGCCGGATCAATGCCCGGAGCGTCCTGTGGATTGCTGCTTTGCAGGAACACGCTGCCCCGGCTTTCGGGGCGCAATTTGCAGACGTGGCAACTGTATCCGTGGCTCCACGGCAATTTCCGCACATGGTCATCGACGATCGTCATCATGAAATGCAACTGAATGTCGGGGCGGTCCAGCGTTGGTGAGGTCTTGAGAAACGCAGCCCCTTCGGCCACCGGTGAGGCGGCGCTGGATTTGCCGTCCTTGAACCAACGCAAGATGCTCTTGGTCGAATCAAACACCCCGCGCGGGGTAATCGCCATAGTTTCCTTGCTGTGCGTTTTGTATATCAACGAAAAATCAAGGTGGTCCTGCAGGTTCTGCCCGACTCCGGGCAGGTCATGCACCACATCGATGCCCTGCGCCGCAAGGTCCGCGCCATTGCCGATACCCGACAATTGCAACACCTGCGGTGATTTCAGCGCCCCGGCACAAACCAGCACTTCGCGCTTTGCCTTGACCTCTTTGTTTTCGCCCTTATGGCGATACAACACCCCGGCGACCCGTTTTCCTTCAAGCAGCAAACGCTTGACCTCGGCGCGGGTGATAACGGTCAGGTTAGGACGATTCATCACCGGAAACAGATATCCCGCCGCCGCCGAGCAACGTTCACCGTTCTTTTCGGCATGGTGGAACTGGGTCACCTGATACTTGCCAACTCCTTCCTGATCGCCGGTGTTGAAATCATCGATCCGGCGATGCTGCAGCTGGCTTGCTGCGTCCAGAAAGGCATCGGTAATCGGGTTGGGCGCCTGTTGGTCATTGACCTGCAACGGCCCCAGATCGCCGTGAAAGTCATCGCTTCCGCGCACGTTGTTCTCGGACTTTTTGAAATAGGGCAGCACGCTGTCCCAATCCCACCCGTCGTTGCCCAGATTGGCCCATTCGTCATAATCTTCGCGTTGGCCGCGAATATACAGCGACGCATTGATCGCAGACGATCCCCCCAAGGCCTTGCCGCGCGGCTGATAACCCCGCCGCCCGTTCAGCCCGGGCTGTGGCACGGTCTCGAACCCCCAGTTGTTGATCCGAACCTTCCGACCCAGAAAATCGCTCTGGATATTGATGATCCCGGCCAGCATCATGCGGATCAAAAGCGAGTTGCCGCCGCCGCCCGCCTCCAGCAGGCAAACGCTGATGTCAGGGTCTTCGGTCAGACGCCGCGCCAGCACACTCCCTGCCGATCCGCCGCCCACGATCACATAGTCAAAATCCATGGTTTCCTCCCTTCCTGTTCCTCAAACCTGAACCAGTGTCACGGCAAGGCACACGATCAAAAGTCCCGCCGCTGCGACGTTGCTGCCGTTGCCGACATAGCGCATCAGCGTGCCCGACCGATCCGCGAACAGGCCAAACGGATGGGTCGCACGCCCCAGCACAAGCAGCACACCGCTGACATGAAGCCACAGCGCGTGCGCATTCTGTCCTTCGGCAAGGATCATCAGGATCAACAGAAAGGTGGACCATTCCACACAGTTGCCGTGCTGGCGAATCCGGCACAGCAGGTCCGGGTTTCCCCCGTCGCCAATCGACTGCTTGGTCGCATAGCGCATGTTGCGCACACGGAACCACAGGATCATCCAGATCACCGCGACAACCAATCCATAAAGCGTTGTAATTTCAAACATATCAGTCGTTCCCACTTGTCGTTCCCAAAGTGTAGTCATCGGCCCGCACCTTGCGGGTCATGCGCCAGTATTCCCACGAAAACCCCGGCCACAGCGCCGTGTTCTTGCCGCCCTCGGTCAGGTACCAGCTGTTGCATCCCGAGGTCCAAGTCGTCCGGGCCATGCGCTTTTGCAGCCAGGCGTTGAACCGGTCCTGCACCGGCTTTCTGACGTCAAAGCTCTGCGCGTTCCGACGCGCCATCAGCCCCAGCAGCGCCAGAATGTGATTAAACTGCGCCTCGAAGTAAAAGATCATCGATGTATGGCCCGATACCGTGTTCGGCCCCATCAGCAGCATCAGGTTGGGAAAGCCTGCAACGGTCACGCCCTTATGCGCCTCGGCCCCCTGAGCCCAGGCATCATTGATGCTCTGCCCGCGGGCGCCAATGATCGGATAGGGCGCGGCTTCGGTCGGCACCTGAAAGCCGGTGGCACAGATGATCGCATCCACCGCGGTTTCGCGCCCCTTGGCGTCCACGACACTGTTGGCGCGCACCTCTTGCAACCCGTCCGACACCAGCGTGACATGATGTTTCTGCAAGGACGGATACCAGTCATTCGACAGCAGCGTGCGCTTGCAACCGACCTTGTAATCCGGCGTCACCTGAGCGCGCAGCACAGGATCCCGGACGGCCCGGCGAATGTGCTTCAGCCCGCGCCGCCGCGCCACATGGTTCAGCGGCGTGTCATAGACAATTGCGGGCGAAATCGCCTCTCCGCCCCAATACAACCATTGTCGGCGCAAGTATTGCAGAAACGGAAAGCGGCGAAACCGCGCCTTGTCATCGGCATCAAAGCCGCGATCCGGTTTCGGCATGATCCATGACGGGGTGCGTTGAAACACGTGCATGCGCGCCACCTGTTCGGCAATCGCGGGTACGACCTGAATGGCGCTCGCACCGCTGCCGATCACCGCCACACGTTTGCCGGTCAGGTCATAGGAATTGTCCCATTCAGCCGTGTGCAGCACCTTGCCCTGAAAACTCTCAAACCCGGGGATCGCCGGATAGGCTGGTGTGCTCAGCGCGCCATGGCCCGCGATCACGATGTCCGCCTCGACCGGGCCCTGATCGGTGGTGATCTGCCAGACCTCGCGCTGGTCGTCGAATTCTGCCCGTTCCACATTGGTGTCGAACTTGATCAGCCGCCGCAGCTCAAAGCGATCCACACAGTGACGGATATAGGCAAGGATTTCATCCTGTGTCCCATAGGCGCGCGACCAGTCCGGCGACGGAGCAAAGGAATAGGAGTAAAGATGCGATTGCACATCGCAGGCCGCCCCGGGATAGGTATTGTCCCGCCACGTGCCCCCCACATCCGAAGCGCGTTCATAGATGGTCAGGTTGCGATAGCCTGCCTGCTGCAACCGGATGGCCACACCCAGACCGGAAAACCCGGCACCGATGATCGCAATTCGTTTGTCGTGATGAGACATACAACCCCTCCCCAAGGCACATGTCGGTATGGTCTTACAGTGGCGGCCCTATGAAATGGGCCTTGTCATGATCTCTTCGATCTCGGGTTCCAGACGCACACCAACGCTGTTCAGGACACTGGCCAGCCCCGTGTATGTCGCGATCAGAAACAGCAATTCAATCAGAAGCTTCTCGTCCAGATGCTGCGCGAGAACTTCCCAAGTAGAGGGTGAGACCTGTTGCTCGGCAAACATTTCGTCCACCGCGCGCAGAATGGCCGCTTCGCAGACGTCCCAGCCTGCCGCATCCGGCCCCTGCGTCACCCGCACAATGTCTGTCGTGCTCAACCCCGCGCGCAGGCCAATATCGCAGTGATGGCTCCACTCATAATAAGACCGTGTTTTCCAACCCACCCGCAGCAAGGCCAATTCTGTCTGCCTGCGGGTCAGCTCCCCTTTGGGCATGATCTTGGCGTTGAATCGGGCAAACGCAAAATAGACCCGAAAATTGCGAAAAAAGGTGCGGAACAGGTTGGTAGAATAGGCTTTGCCGACCTTGACGATCACAAACAGGATAAAGCGCCGAAAGACACCTAGTTCGTGATCCTGCAACGGCACCAGCCGAGGTTCGGGCAGGCGTTTCCAACCGCCTTCCGGCTCAAGTGACACCAAGCTATCTCTGGTCATGCCCGCACCTTCCCTGCTTGCACTTTTGTTTCGAGCGACGGAGGCAATCCGGATTGGCAGAGTTCAACAAAGTCATCCGACCTGACCCTTTCCGGTCGGACGCGCCGCGCACAATCACTGCGGCGGCCCGTCCGGAACTGTGCTCAGGCCCTTACACGCTTGACCGCTTTGCCGTTTTTCCAGAAACGATACATCACCTTCAGCGCCGGCCAGACGCCGTCCGCTTTGGTCTGAACGGCTTTGCCTTGCGAAATCCGTTCAAGCTGCATGGTGTACCAGCTGATTTCCATGATTGCCATGGCATCAATCTTCTTGATCCCCGACCGGATCGGCGCAACCGGCGATACGTGGTTCGGGTTCTGGATGACCTTGGTGCCGAATTTGGGTTCGACCGCAAAGGGACGGGCCACACCGGCCATGTCGATCGCCCCCGAGGCCAGCGCCTCGGTAATCCCGGCAGACGACCGGAACCCGCCGGTCACCACCAGTGGGGTGTCGATCTGGGATTTCACCTTTTCGGCATATTCCAGGAAATAGGCCTCGCGCTTTTTGGTGCTTTCCTTTTTCACGTCCTGCTTGCCCTTGCGGTTCACAGGATTTTCCCATGACCCGCCCGAGATCTCGATCAGGTCGATACCCAATGCATCCAACGCCTTGGCAACGTTGATCGAATCCTCTTCGGTAAAGCCACCCTTCTGGAAGTCGGACGAATTGATCTTGATCCCGATGTTAAAGCCGGGGCCGGTGCGGGCGCGGGTGCGCTTATAGACTTCCTCGACAAAGCGGAACCGGTTCTCGAACGATCCGCCCCATTTGTCGGTGCGGCGGTTGTGATGCGGCGACAGGAACTGACCGATCAGATAGCCGTGCGCACCGTGCAACTGGACACCGGAAAACCCGGCTTCCTCCAGACGCGCGGCCGCCTCGGCAAAGCGGTCGATGATGGCCTCGATTTCACTGTCGGTCAGCTCGCGCGGCGGCACGAACAGATCGTTTTCGATCGGCACCGCTGACGGCGCCACGGGTGCATCGTTGACCATCTTGGGCGACTGTTTGCCCGGGTGGTTCAGCTGCGGCCAGATATGCGTGTTGGTACGCTTGCCCGTTGCCGCCCACTTGCGCAGCAACTCCATGTTGGTGTCCAAAAGCGCATCAACGACCAACGGTTCGTTCATATGCTTGCCGTCCACCATCATGTTGCCGGTGATCAGCAGGCTGGCGCCGCTGTTGGCCCACGCCTCGTACAAGGCAACATGGCCCGGCTGGGCCTTGCCATCTGCGGTTGCGAGTGCCTCGTTCATCGAGGCCTTGCAAATCCGGTTGCGCAGCACCGTTCCCGAGCGAAGGGTCAGACTATCCTGAAGAGCGGCCATGTTTTTGTCTCCGATTGTGAGCCCGCCACACTCCTTGCGGCGGGCTTGTTCTTGTGTCGTGTTGCGGGCCGCCAAACTGTCCGGCGACCCAGGTTGTTAGGGTCAGGTCTGCGGCTGACCTACGATTGCCAGGTCTTCCTCCTGACCGCCGATCTGGCGGAACAGGAAGATGGCCGGCAGCGCGATCAAATACATGGTGATCGAGTACAGCCCCGAGGGCAGCGCCAGTTCGCTGACACCCGTGGTGGTGCCCATGATGATCCCGGCCAGCGCCACGCCCAGGGGCGAGTTCTGGATGCTGGTTTCGATCGACAGCGTTTTCGACTGGGTGCGGCTGACGCCCAGAATGCGGCCCGTGAACCAGCCCAGCAGCATCAGAATCGCCGGCAGTACCATCAGCGCAACGCCCATCTCGCGGAAGGTCAACGCGACCAGATCAAGATTGCCCAGGAACAGGAAAATCAGCAGTACAAACCACAGGCTCAGAGCCGCGGTGTTGAACTTCTTTTCCACCCGAATGGCAAAACCCGACATGAAATGGCGCACCAATACCCCGGACATCACCGGCACGGTGGTCAGAATGAACGTGATCAGCGACAGGTTGCCAATCGAGAATTCGGGGGCGGTTTCGCCCATGAAATGCCGGATGGTCAGCGCGGCCAGCGGTGGGATTGTCATAAAGGCAATCAGGCTGGTCACTGCGGTCAGAGATACGGCCAGTGCCAGATCGCCACGCGACAGCTTCGAAATCACATTCGAGCTGACACCACCTGGGCAAAACGCCAGCAACATGCCGCCAGCGGCGAGGATCGGTGGCAGATTAAACGCCGAGATCACCCCAAAAGCCACGATCGGCAACAACACAATCTGACAGATAACGCCGATCACGATCGCCTTGCCGCCCCTGAATACCCGGCCAAAGTCGGCCGTCGTCAGCCCCAGTCCGAGCGAGAACATGATGAATGCCTGCGCCAGCGGCAAGATCACCTGAATTGCAAAGTCCATTACTTTCCTCCCTGTTTTTCATGGCCCGACCGACGGTCGGGCCCGCGCGCGGGGTGTCTTGCGACACGCCCGTTATTCGTTGAAATCCACCGCAAAGGTGTAGTTGCCCAACGCGTGTCGCATTTCCTCCGTGCCAGACTTCAATCGAAGTCTGGCAACTACGCCACGCTTGCTGTCTTGTGCCACGTCCAGTTCCGCCACCTCGGCATTGTGCGCCTCGGCTTCGACGCGAATGGTGCGCTCGATCTCCATCATGTTGAGCGTCGGCTTGTGAATCTTGCCAACGGCGGTCAGCGGCAATTCGTCCAGCCGGATGAAATCCTTGGGCACGGCGGCCCGCTCTGGCACATGGGTGTTGGCAAACTCCGCCAACTCGCCAAGCGGCAAGTCCGCGCCAGTCGACGACTGGTAATAGAGCACCGGCAATTCGCCCGCCTTGGCATCCGGGCGGGCCACGGCGGCTGCCATGGCGATGCCAGGATGGGCGTACATTGCCTCTTCGATGATTTTCGGGTCGATGTTGTGTCCGCCGCGAATGATCAGTTCCTTCTTGCGACCGGTCATCCAAAAGAACCCGTCCGCATCCTGACGCGCCAGATCCCCCGAGTTGAACCATCTCTCGCCGTCGATCTCGAAAAAGATGCCCTCGTTCTGGCTTTCGATGATGTAACCCTCAAAGACATTGGCACCGGCGATCATGATCACGCCCGCCTCGTCCACGTCGGCCCAGCGGTCAAACTCATCCTTGTCGTTCAGGATGGCACAACGCATCTTCTGATAGGGCAGACGCAGCCCGATCGAACCGATCCGCACGCCGCCTTCGGGATGGGTCGGGTTCAACGACGAGGCCACGGCGCCTTCGGTCATGCCGTAACCTTCGACAATCGGAACGCCGGTCTTTTCAACAAAGTTGTTGAACAACTCGACCGGCATCGGGGCGGCGCCGCAAGCGCCGAACTTGATTGACGAAATATCCAACCCGTCACGTGGCAGATCCAGAATGGCGGAATAGACCGTCGGCACCCCCGAGAAGGTCGCGAATTTGAAGTGGTCGACCATCTTCCAGAAATTCTCGACAACACCCTCGCCGCGATAGCCCTGCGGGGTGGCAAGGATCACATGCCCGCCCTTCATCAGCGGCAACAGACCGGTCACCAGAATGGCGTTCGAGTGGAACAGCGGCAGACCAACAAAGACCGACACGCCCTCGCCCAGATAGTCCGGGTTGAAGTTCGAAAGCGCCCAGCAATCAAAGACCTCGGAAAAATGGGTGCGGCGGGCGATCTTGGGCAGACCGGTGGTGCCGCCGGTGCACAACATTGTCGAGATGTCATCCGGCTTGGGAGCCTCGAATGCCAACGCATCGCCGCGGGCCCCCGCGATCAGCTTGGGAAAGCGCGTGACCGGGATGGTGCGTCCGTCAATCTTGAGCTTTGAGCCGCGCGATTTGCTGATCAGGCCAAAAATCGCCCCTGCGGCCCCATCCATGTAGTCAAACACCGAGCAGGTCACAACATGACGGATGCTTGGCACGGTCGGAATGGCGGCCACGCATTTTTGCCAGAGGTCCGTCTTGGGCGTTTTTTCCAGCGTCACCAGCACCTGCACATTGGCAGCGCGCAAAAGGTCGGCGATCTGGTCCGCTTCAAGCAGCGGGTTGATGGCCAGAACCTGCCCCGCCGCCGAACCACCCCAGATGGTAAAGTGGGTTTCCGGCAGGTTCGGCAGTACAAAAGCCACAACATCATCGCGCCCGATACCCAGCCCCCGCAGCGCGTTGGCCGTCTGGTTCACCTTGGTCATCAACTCGGCGTGGCTGAGCGTGTGCGTTTTTTCATAGGCGTTACCCGATGTGAAAAAACTGATCGCCGGCCCATCCGGATCGATCCGCGTGCCCTGCTGCAGCGCCTCATAGGTGGTTGCGGGCATGTCGCGCTCGGCAAAGGGCACCGCCTCGAACGCCTGAATTTCCCGATAGTTGGTGAACCCGTGTTGCAAACTGGTCATCTCGTTCATCTTCGTTTCGTTGCCACAACCCGACAGGCCACGCACCGCGCGGTGTGTTCCTTTTGTCCTGAAATGTGGCCTGGCCTCTCTTCAGGCGCGGCGCTCAGATGCGCGGCGCGGTCCTGCCTGTATCCGCAGCCTGTTCCCATGGCCGCGGACACAGCTCTTGGGGGGTTACCTGATCTTGCGCTTGCGGAAGCGAATGCCCTGCATGATCATCAACTGCTTGTACATGAAGTTGCCCCAGGGCGGCGCCACAAAGGCAGTTGCGTTGATCTTGCCCTTGCGCAGAACACCCTTGGCCTTGGAGAAGGTCTTGAACCCTTCTTCGCCATGATAGTGTCCCATGCCGGACGGGCCGATACCGCCAAACGGCATGTCATCTACACCCACATGCATCACAGTGTCATTGATACAGACGCCGCCCGAATGGGTTTGCGCCAGGATGTCGTTGCCCCGCGCCTTGTCCCAGTCAAAATAGTAGAGCGCCAGCGGACGCGGCCGGTCGGTCACATATTTGATCGCGTCCTGCATCGTATCGTAGGGGATCACCGGCAGGATCGGACCAAAGATCTCGTCCTGCATGACCAGCATGTCATCCGTTGCACCCAGAACGATGGTCAGAGGCATCTTGCGAGTGCCGCTGAAATCTTCGTTCTTGGGGTTGATGCGAATAACTTCGGCGCCTTTTTCCTCGGCGTCTTTCAGATAGCCTTCAAGACGGGTTTTCTGACGCTCGGTGATGATGGCGGTATAGTCGTCGTTGTTGCGCAGCGACGGATAGGCCTTGCTCATGGTGTCGGCAAACTGCGTCGCAAAGGCGTTTACCTTGTCGCGCGGGCATAGCACATAGTCGGGCGACACACAGATCTGACCCGCGTTGAACCCTTTGCCGAACCCGATACGGCTGGCGGCTTCGTCCAGCGGATAGTCGGGGTGGATGATCGCAGGCGACTTGCCGCCCAGTTCCAGCGTGACAGGCGTCAGGTTCTCGGCTGCGGCGCGCATCACGATCTTGCCCACCTGCGTCGAGCCGGTGAACACCAGATGGTCGAACGGCAACTTGGAAAACTCGGTCGCGACCTCGACGCCGCCGGTCACGACGGTCACTTCGTCCTCGGCATAAATCTCGGCCAGAAGCTCTTTCATCAGCTCACCCGAAGCCGGGGCAAACTCGGACGTCTTGATCATCGCGCGGTTGCCCGCCGCGATTGCACCCACCAAGGGCGACAGACCCAGAAAGAACGGGAAATTCCATGGCACCACGATGCCGACCACACCAACGGGCTGATAGTGCACCTCGACCCGGGCCGGCATGGTCGTCAGCGGTGCATGCCGACGCTGCGGCTTCATCAGCTTCTTCAGACGTTTGCGGTAATAGGCGATCCCCTCAAGGATCGGGCCGATCTCGGCCAGTTCCGTCTCGGCGGCGGCGCGGTTGGAAAAGTCCTTGTTACAGGCCGAAATGATGCGCGCGCGGTTTTCGACGACCACATTGTGCAGCTTGTCCAGACGACGGATACGGGTTGCACGATCCGGCATCGGGTCCGCCAGCGCGGCCTTTTTCTGCGCCAACAGCATCCCCTCGAGATCGGGGATCTGAGCTTCGACAGTTGTCAGATTTGGTACGGACATGGGTTCACTCTCCGGTTCTGTTGGTTGGCTCAGGCGACCTGCGGGATGCCCAGCGTTGCATGAAAGGCGTTTTTCCGTTCCAGCCAATCGCCTTCGTCACCCGGCGCAGGCATGGTCATCGCGCCTTCGACTACATAGCGATAGTCAATGCCGATCAGCTTTACGAAGACCTTCTTCAGATCCAGCCCCGCAGTCTTGGCGACCTCTTCGTGAATGGCCTTGTTGATGCGTTCATAGATTTCCTGACCACGGTTGCCGCCGGTGCGGACATTGCCGTTGACGCCCAGAACGGATCCCCAGCGCATCCGGTAGCCGGTCATGAAGATCACGTTGACAAATTCGGGCGGGGCGCCGGTGATGCCGCAATGAACGTCGGTGATGGTCTGGGCCAGATCAAAGCGCATTTGCTCGGGCAGCGGTTTGCGTGTCGCGATGGTATAAAGTGGCATGAAATCCTCCGTGACTTATTGATTGAACCGCGAAATCAGAACGCCATACTTGCGTTTTGACCGCGTGGCGCGGACGATGGTTCTGATCAGGAAAAGCACCCGGCCCAGCGGTGAAAACCGCGCCAGGTTGCCTTTCAGAACCTCTTTCATCTCGTTTTCGTCAAAGGCCGTGAAGGACATCTGGTCAGGGTGCTGACCGGTCACGGCGCGCCATTGACGCTCGAGTTCGAGAAGGAGGTCCTGACGTTTGTCCAGCTGGAAACCATTCGGCACGGCAATCGAACACGCCGAAGACCGCGACCATTCGCGGTTCGTCACAGTGTGCTTGGTGTCGGCAACATTCCAGACAATCGTGAGCTTGTGCGGCCCGACGCGTTCGGCATAGATCTGGCGAATGACGTCTTCGAGGCGCTTGATCTGCTCAACGCTGATCTGGTTTTCTTGGATTGCGATAATTGATCTCATGATTTCCTCCCAACACTAACCTAAAAACGGTCGTCCCGGGGGTCGATGACACCACCCGCCAATAAATTGACATTTCCCGCCAAGCCGCATAAAAAATAGCCCATGTCACTGCCCCCTCTCAACAGACGGCCAGGAAGCGTCCGAATCCTGTGCGAAGCTGCGCCCCAATACGGGGTCACGGCGGAACAATGCCTGTCCGGGACGGGGCTGCAGCTGGGCGATCTTTATGATTCCGACAACAAGCTTTCCTTCGCGCAGGAACTCGCCGCGATCGAGAATTTCCTGAACCAAGCCCCCAACCGCGACGGCATCGGCATCGAGATCGGCCGTCGGATCAAGCCCGAAGTTCTGGGCATCTGGGGCTACGCGCTTCTGACCAGCCCGACGGTTCGCGTCAGTATCGCGACGGCGATCAAGTTTTATGAACTGTCCTTCATGATCGCCCCCATGATCCTGTCCGAACATGGCGACGAGGGATGGGTGACATTCGACGTGTCCGCGCTGCCCAAGCCGATCCGCAAATTCGTGCTGGAACGGCACCTGACCGTTCTGTTCAACTTTGCCAACGCTCTGACGCCCCAGATCAGCGCCAGCCCCGTCAGTTTCCGCACCACCGAATATGCGCCCGGATTTGCCCACGCGATCGAGAGCGAACTTGGGCTATCGGTGTCACCCGACCCACTCACGAATACGGTGATCCTGCCCCGCGCGCTTCTGGATACCCCCCTGCCCCAGCACAATCCCGAAGTGCTCGCCGTTTGTCTCAAGCAATGCGAAAGCCTTCAAAGACAGGGCACCCCAAACACCTGGAGCACCCGCGTTCACGACGTTGTTCTGGCAGAATTGCACGCGTCACCTTCGGTGCAGTCCGTGGCGCAGAACCTTGGCACCAGCGAACGCACCCTGACACGGCGGCTGTCCGACGAGGGCACCACCTTTCGCGCTCTGCTGCTCAAAGCGCGGCTGGCTGTCGCCCGCGAGTTGTTAACTACGACCACGCTGTCGGTTTCCAACGTAGCCTGGCGCGCGGGCTATGCCGAACCTTCAAGCTTTATTCGTGCCTTCAAGAAAGAATACGGCGTCGCCCCCGGTCAGTTGGCCCGATCCGAGGCCGCCGGGCGCTGAACGTCCTCGCGACCGCGGTCAATCCGCTGGCACAATTGCCTTGTAGGCGGTCTTGAAAATTTCAGGCATCCGCGCGGGCCGCCCGTTTTGCAGGTTGGTGCAGACGTAATGCGACTTGGCCCGCAGCAGGGTCTTGCCGTCCCCCAAACGCGCAATCTGCAACTTTCGCGACGCGCGCAGACGTTCATCGTTGAACGACACCCAGTTAAACACCACCACCTCGTCATCCAGCCGGGCCGAGGACAGATAGTCGATCTCGTGCCGCGCAACCGCCATGCCGCGATTGAGTTCAAGACAGACCTCCTCGGTCAGACCGACATGCCGGGTATGCGCCCAAACCGTCGCGTCCATCCATTTCAGGTACACGGCGTTGTTGGTGTGATGAAAGCCATCGAGATCATCCGCCGACACGCGGAACCGCTTCCAGAACGGGTTGGGATAGTCGGCCAGAGCCAGGATTTCTGCGTCGGTTACGTTTGCGTCAGGCGTCATTTCAAATCACACTTCTGTAGAACGCATCATGGCATAATGCCAAATCCCGGCGTGTTCAAACCAATTGCCCATCCCCGCCCAAGTGACCGGTTTTGCACCCCCGCAATCCGCCGAAACCGCCAATCTTCTTGCCGCGACGGAAGCTCCTGACCTTGGTTGTCTTACCTCAAACAAGCTCCTAGCCTTTGGCGAAAATGCTGCCCTGACCGCAGCAAACGCGCGTATCTATAACGCTTTCTTCCTTATTTTTCAAAGCGTTATAGATCACCAGAGAAAGGGATCAATATGACCAACCGATGCCAACAAATTTCTGGATCTGCACCGGCTGGCCAAATTCCCTGTGCCAGATCACAACAAAACGGAGCGGCAAAATGATGAAAAAGGTCTTCTTTATTCTGGGCGCTCTCGTCGCCCTGACAGCCATCGCGGCGGTTGTTGGTATCAGGCTGATGCAGCCCGCCCCGCCCGCCTCGCAGGCCTTTGTGAACGGTGTCGTCCTGACCATGGATTCGCAAGACAGCCAGCATCAGGCCGTTCTGGTCAAAGACGACAGGATCGTTCTGGTCGGCTCGACGGATGAGGTAGTCGCCGCCGCCGACAAGAGCACCGAAATCCACGACCTGCAGGGCAAGACCATGATACCGGGCATCATTGATGCACATGGCCACTTTCCGGGCACCGGCCTGAACGTCGTGGCCGTCGACCTGGCCGGCGAACCGGTCGGGCGCGTGACCTCGATTGCCCAGTCCATTGCCATGATGGCCGAGCGCGCGCAGGACACACCGGAAGGGCGCTGGGTCATCGGGCTCAGCTATGACGACACCGCCATGCAGGACAACCGTCACTTTACCCGCGAAGATCTTGACCGCGTCAGCACCACACACCCTGTTTATGCGTTGCATGTCTCTGGGCACTTTGGCGTGGCCAACTCTATGGCGCTGGACTTGCTGGGCATCGACGCCACAACACCCGACCCCCGAGGCGGCGAGATCGCCCGGAATGACGACGGCCTTCCAACCGGTCTCCTGATTGAAGAGGCCCATACCCAGGCGGCCGAGGTCGTCTATGATTTCTCAATCCGCCAACAGTATCAGATTGGCCGCAACGCGACAGACCACTACCTGTCACGTGGCATCACCACGGCTCAGAATGGGCTGGCGACCAAAGGCATTCTGGAAGGGATGTCCCTGTTCTCCAAGATGGGTCTGGTGCCCCTGCGGCTGGTCGTCTGGCCGGATGAGTCCCTGGCCGAACAGATCGTCAATGGCGAGATCGACCCGGCCCGCTATGAAAGCGAAAAATTCGACGTCGGCGCCTTCAAACTGGTTTTTGATGGATCAATTCAAGGCTTTACCGGTTTTCTCAGCGATCCCTACCTGAGCACCCCAAGCGGTGAGCATGCCGGATACCGCGGCCACCTGCGCGGTTCGAAAGAGGCGTTTTTTGAACAGGTTCTGACCTATCACAAGGCGGGCCACCAGATCGCCATTCACGCCAATGGCGACGCCGCGATCGACGTGGCAATCGAGGCGTTCGAAAATGCGCTGAGCAAGCATCCCCAAACCGACACCAGACCCATTGTTGTCCATGCCCAGATGGCCAGCCAGTCGCAACTGGCCGAAATGAAACGGCTTGGCATGACACCCACCTTCTTTTCGGCACACACTTATTTCTGGGGCGACCGGCACGAGAACATCTTTCTGGGCACGAACCGTGCCTCGACAATCAGCCCCTTGCGCTCGGCCACAGATCAGGGACTGACCTATACCATTCACCTGGATTCTCCCGTTGTGCCAATGGAACCCATGATGATGGTGTGGAACGCGACACAGCGCACCACCGCATCGGGAACCGTCCTTGGCGCTCAAGAAAGGATCACGGCCCTGCAGGCGCTGCGCGCCACGACAATCGATGCAGCCTGGCAAATTCACAAAGAAGAGACTCTCGGATCGATCGAAGTCGGCAAACTCGCAGATTTCACAATTCTTGATCAGAACCCCCTGACCTCCGAGACCATTCGCGACATCCAGGTCGTAAAAACCATCGTCGGCGGCGTCACCCTGTTCGAAGCACCTCATGAATAATAGTTGTTGACCAATAACTTTTATCCATGAGACACCAGCAGACATTGGCCACCGACTGAACAGGAGAAACGGCAATGTCTGCATATGTGATCTTTGTGCGCGAAGAACTGACCGATAAAGCCGAGATGGAAAAATATGCGCGTGCCGCCGTAGGCGCGCGCGGAGATCACAACATCGAGCGGCTTGCCTTTTATGGCGATGTCGAAGTGCTGGAAGGCTCGGATCTCGACCGCGTTGCCATCCTCAAGTTCGACGACATGGACAGCGCCCGAAAGTGGTATAACAGCCCCGAATATCAGGCGGCCAAACCACACCGTCTCAACGGTGCCAAATATCAGGTGATCCTGGTCGACGGGTTCAAAGCCACTTAACGGCTCCAGATCGGGAGACCGGTCTTTCGACGAGTTCCGGACCGGCCAAACCGACTAGAGCGCCGCGGTCCAGAACCTGTATCGCTCTTGTCCGGTGACTTCGCGCACCAGGCCCCGGTCGTCGAACACCTTCAGATTCCGCCTGGCCGACACCGGAGAACACCCGACCTCGGCAGCCAGCCACTCGGCAGATACCACCCTGGCCTTGAGAAACGCCGCTACCATAAGCGGCGGCGTGCGCCCCGACAGGTCCGACAACACATCCAGCGCGCGCTCTTGCCAGGCAATCAGGCGATCCAACTCGAGCGTGGCGGCCAAGGCCCCGGCCTCGGCTGCCCGAAAAAACACTTTCAGCCGTTCGGTTGCCCCCGCTGCTCCCGGCTTCAGACCGTGGCGGTCAAACCGGTGGCCCTGCCCGACCGGAAGGATCGGGGCCATTCCCCGTGCCCCGATCGCAAGTGCCGCAATCGTCGGCTCGAGAACGTCTTCGTAAGGCGAAATCCCCTCGGCTCTCCAAAGCGCGAATCCAAAGGCCGCGCGTGTCAGCCTGTGACAATCTCCAAGCCGCTCGACAGCGGCCGCCCAGCGATCCCCGAGCGCGACAAGTTCGTCCCCCAACGGACGCTCATCTCCGGGCAACTGCCTCGGGAGTTCCACTTCTGTCCGGCCCAGAAACGCATGCAAATCCCCCTGCGTCGGATCCCTGTCTGTCAACAACCGCCTGACAGCCCAGCTCGCCCTTGCAAGGTCGCGGGCATGATCGCCACTCACGGTGCGCAGAGTCCGATACAAGGCAATCTGCTCCGGGCCGATCCAAGTGCCCTCACTCTGCAGAACGGCTGACACGGTATCGATGGCAAACCGTTCCTGAATACCCGAGGGAACCCGCTTTAGCCGCTCGCCGAATCGCACAAGAGCCTGAACCGCTGCCACAAGTTCGCGGAAACACTCTTTCTCGGCAGCCCGCCAGACATCCGGCTCCAGGCTGGCCTCGCGGGCGGCCACCGGCCAAGGCGGTTTCGACTGCGCTTCGTCGTCATCCAGCGGCGGCAGAAACCACAAATCCTCTTTGTCGCAATTGCTTTGCCGTTTCATCAAAAAGTTCTTACAGGATTCCAGTAGGATGAAGCGTAATCCGACGTGGGTTTTTACGTTTCGATTTCAATTTTTAACTCGCGTTTCAACAAGCGAGAAAATGGAGCAGAAGATGAGTTTTAGTATCCGTGGAGCGGCGGGTTCGTGACGCTGCGCGAAAACGAAGCGTCTGACGAGGCTTGGGCTAGGGCAACGCGTATCGCGCGAGAACTGGATCGCATTCTGGACGGACAAGAGCCTATGCGTACCGCAGTTGCTCGCGCCGCATCCGAGTTGCGTCTCTCGACGCGCCAAGTCTACAACCACCTGCGCCGATACCGCACCGAGCGCCGGGTTTCTTCGTTGCTGCCAAGAACAGGTGGGGCGAGGCGCGCAAGGATCAGCCCGGCCGTTGAGGAGATCATTTCGGCAACCCTTCGGGAGATGTGGCTTCAGCCCGAGCAACCGGACCTTGCGCCGATTGTCGATGAAATCCGCACCCGTTGTGTCAGCGAGGGTCTTGATCCCCCCGCCTATGTCACCGTTTCCAAGCGTATCCCACGACTGTTCACGCCCGAGGAGATTGCCCGACGGCGACATTCAGGAGGGAAAAGCCTGCGGCGTCTGAAACCCCGCCCAGGCTATATCCGGGCCAAACACGCACTCGATGTTGTCCAGATAGACCACACCCCCGCCGACATCCAGTTTGTGGAAGTCATCGATGGTCAGGGCATCTATGTCGGACGCCCCTATCTCACTATCGCAGCCGATGTTGCAACAAGCGCGATTATTGGCTTCTGCCTGACCCTGGAGAAGCCCTCACGCCTGTCGGTCGCCCTCTGTCTTGCGCAGGCGATGTGCCGCAAGGAGGATTGGCTGGCAGCGCGCGACATCAATCATTCCTGGCCGATGTTTGGCCGCCCGAAGAAGGTCGTCGTGGATTCCGCCATGGAATTCAGAAGCACCAGTTTCATCCGAGGTTGTGCCGATTACGGCATTTTAATTCAAAGCCGGAACAAGGGGACCGTCCATCGTGGCGGGGTTGTCGAGCGACTTCTCGGCAAAGTGAATACGGTGTTGCGCTCCCTGCCTGGCAAGACCGGGCGTTCCATCGCGGATCGGGGTGAGTATCTGTCCGAAGACCGTGCGAGGCTCAACTTTGCAGACCTCGAACGCTGTATCGCGCTGGCGATTATCGATCACAATCTTAGCCAGAATGAACGCAAGCTGACGGTCCCGACCAAGGAATGGGAACGAAAATGCCGTCAGCCAGATGGCCCGGAAGACAACCCTTTCGACGTTCTGCTCAGGTTTCTCCCGAACAAGACACGCAGGATTTCACCTCAAGGTGTCAGCCTGTTTGCCAACGACTATTTCGATCCATGGTTGGGCCCATTAGTCGCCCGCCGTGATCGATTGGATGCTCTCGATGTTCGTTATGATCCTCGGGACATGAGCCACATCTACATCAAGGATCCCGATACAGGAGCTTGGCGCCCTGTGGGGCGGCGGGATGGACTGCTTGAGGCGGTCACCCTCTGGCAGCGCAGGGCCGAGAGAAACCGAGCGCGCGAAACCGGTCGGCGCCCGATCGAGGAGAAGACCGCGATCCGCCGCGAAATCGCGGCGACCGTGGATGCCTCAGCAACGAAGAAGCAAAGGTTGAAGGAAATCGCACGGGCCAGGCATGCGACTCATGCGCCGAAACCCTACCAGAGCCTGACTCCTGCCCCGACACCAATCCGCGAAACGCCCGACCCCGAACGGCCGCGGCGCGTTTTCCCGGTAGAGGATTGGTGAAATGACGGATCACCTCCTGGACTCCGCCGCATCACTTCTCGATGCCGGTGACGCGTGCCGCATCGACCATATCCGTACGGCCCGTTGGATCAGCCATCCGGTTGCAAGTCGCGCCCATAACGCCATGCGTCTGCTGCTTGATCGGCCTGTAACATTGCGCCCCAAAGGGCTCTTGCTGACGGGCCCTTATCATAATGGCAAGACGATGATCGCCGAACGCTTCGCGATCGAACATTTGCGTCAGTCAGAACGTCAAAGGATCTGGGTAATCCAGACCCGAGAAGGTGCCGGACTGTCTCACTTCTATGCCAGCATTCTTGCCGGGTTGCGCGCACCTCAGGCATCTGGTTGGCGAAGCCTGTCGCGCGCGGGCGAGCAGGTGGATCATTTGCTGGACAGTTTGAAGCCCCGCCTGCTCATCTTCGATGAGTTTCACAGTGCCCTTCGAGGGCGCCGACAGGACGTGAAATCTATCTTTTCGTTCCTGCGCCGTATCGCACGTGTCCACGACATCTCGCCCGTACTGGTCGGCGAGGTTGCGGTCTATGACGCGGTACACGACACCGAGGAAATGGGATCGCGGTTCGATACGATCCCTATTCCCAGATGGGCGTATGACGAGTATTTCGCGACGCTCCTCGATAGTCTTGAGACCAGCATGCCTCTCGCCCGAGCCTCGGACCTGTCGCGACCGTCACTGGCTGAGATCCTCCATGAATTGTCAGAGGGCTTGATCGGAGAGGTCGTCGATATCGTGAGCAACGCGGCTATCACGGCGATAAAGAACGGCGAGGAGCACATCTCTGAAGCGACCATCACCTCTCTCGGTTACACGCCCCTTTCGAAACGCCGAAATGCGCCTTTGCGCCGCGAAATGATGTGACCCAGTCTGCGTCCGAGATCACAGTCACACCTGCGCGCGACTACGGCAATGAGGTGGGGCAAGGCTGGCCCGTCGTTGTTGCACCGGCACCTGGAGAGCTGCTGTCGAGCTGGCTGCACAGGCTGGCCATGGCCAATGGAATTCCACCTCAATTTTTTGGGCGGGTTCTGGATGTCGCAGGTGGAGATTGGTCTGCAAAGCTTGACCGAGACCATCCCGGACGAATCCTCAGTTTGCTGGTCGAACGAACGGGGTTGCCTGCCGAGGACATTGATGGCCTGGCTTTGCACCGCGACCCGCTGGCCCGGTTGCGTTTGCGGCAGATCATTGGATCTGGGAGCGCTCGCGCATCGACCGCTCGGGTCAATCGCCTGCAATATTGCCCGGCATGCCTGAAAGAGGATCGCGCACCGTTCTTCCGGCGCGGCTGGAGACTGGCGACGCGCGTTTCCTGCTTTCGGCATGGATGCCGCTTGCGCGATCACTGCCCTGCCTGCGGCGGCGGCATTGCGCCTGCTCGACAAAACCGCCTTCTGCCGCAACATTTCTGCGTTTGGTGTGATGCTGATCTCCGAAAACCCACCCTGCCTGCCGAGTATGATGTGCAGCGACTCGAACGGCTCATCGACGATTTGCTTCGAATGCATGTTGCGGGACATGGACGGCATGGAAATCCATCCCTGCCCGCCATGCTTGGGGCGACTTGTTTCACGTTCAATGGCGAGCCGACGTCAATTTCGCGCTTGCCGCACCGGGTCCGCTACGTATTGTTCCGCCAGTTGGCCGATGGAATGACGCACCTCCAAAAACGTTCCGTGCATCCTACAATTGATCTCTGGACCCGCATTGCACTGGCTGCGCCCAAGCATTCCGACTTGGTGGCATCACTGAGTGCAGAGATCACGTCACAGATAACACCGGGTACAAAGACGCGCTCCAGACATCCCGATTTGGCGGCCTTACAACAGGTCATCGGTCGCCTTCGTTCTAACCGCCGCACATCATTGGCAACGGCTATGCCCGCGAATTGATGACCCCTGCATCCTCCAGCTGCTCCCGATCGGGCAGGTCCTGCAGCGACTCCAGATCGAACGCAACAAGGAACTGCTCCGTCGTCACATAGGTATAGGGCGCCCCGCGCCGCGGCGACCGTGGCCCGCTGCCGATCAACCCACGCGCATGCAATCGTCCGATCAGATCCCGGCTGATCTCCTTGCCGAAGATGTCTTTCAGGCCGTCCCGTGTGATCGGCTGGTGGTAGGCGATGGCGGCCAGGACAGCAACATCGTACTCGCGCAGATCGAGGTCCTGTTCACCAATATCTGCGGCGGTCCTGATCGCCGGGGCGTAGGCGGGCCTCGTCTTCAGCATCCAACCGCCGACGACCTCTGTCACTTCGAATGATCGGCCGTCAAGGTCAGCGGCCAGGTCCTCGATCAGAAGCTCAACCGAAGCTCCTTGCCCTACCACCCGAGCCAGGTCCTCGCGCGGCACCGGCGATGCGCTGGCGAAGAGAACGGCTTCAATCCGCCGCATCCATTCACGCCAGCGCAATTCGGCTGGCAGATCGTCCAATTCCCGATCGAAGTCAGTTTCGGCGTGATCCTTGGCCATCGCTCAGATCCCGTAGAGCCGGAAGGTGTCGCGGCCGGTCAACTCGCGCACCGCGACGAGATCGACCAACCGGTCACAGAGCCGTCGTGCGGACCGGTCCGGAAGTGGCAGAGCCGCAGGCGCGACGGCATCTTGGGTCAGGAACATCGAGACGGCGGCCTCCGCGCCTTTGGCGCGCAGCTTCGGCGCGACCGCTTTGAGATGCGCTGCCCGCCGCGCGAGGTCAGTTGAGAGACGCACGGCATCGACCGCCGATGAAACGAGCGCACGATGACAAGCCGAGCGTAGGTCTTCGCCTCGCTTGCGCATGTCGGCCTGTTTCAGGCCTGCGGCCAGAAGCGGCACGACATGATCCCAACCAAGCGCCTGAGCGAGGGTCGCGTCAGCAAGGACGAGCGCGGGCACCTCGGCACGGGGGGCATCGTTTAGTACCGCTTCCAGCACCATTGCCGCGCGACTGACCGGTGCCCCCTGCCCGGCATCAAGCCAACTCGCGATCTGATCACCCTGAAGTTCAGGCAGCGCCCGGACCAGAGCTTGCACGGTCACCGGCCTTTCCGTGGCGCGACGCCACGCCAGACAGGTTTCGCCTGCCGGGCCGGGCAGGTCGCCGGGGCGCAGCAGATGCACCACGTCGCGCAGCTCCCCTGCCCGCTCCGGGCGACCCGAAAACGCGACACAAGCCTCCGTTGCGCGCAACGACAGCCGATCCCGTAACAAGGCTTGGGGGACCGCCTCTCGCCCCAACATAAGATGCAGGCGGCTCAGTGCTGCGCCCGACAAAAACGCCACATCTTCAAGGGTTTCGGCGCGTGCCGAGGTGACCCAGGACGGCATCCGGGGTAAGCTATCAGGGTCGCTGTCGAAGGTTGAGCGGGCATATGTCATGCCACAACACTATCTTGCGGCGGCGCTTTTGACTACCATATAGTGTGGAAACCGCCCCTCTTTGCTGAACCTTTACATGTCCAATAAGTTTGCATTATCGGACATAAAAGAATACGCTGCAGAACAGTCGCAATAATTCCAGTTTTTCGGGGGAAAAATGTCGTCAGACACAGAGAAATCGGCCTCAGCGTCCTTTAACACCTATGAAGGTGCTCCCCTCGACGAGAGAGACCAAGAAGAATGCGATGGCATCGCCCTGCCCTCCCATGTCGCGGGGTCCGGCACGCTCGACCGGTTGGTGGACACCGCTCGGGGTTATGCCAAGGCTTCGACGGCCCAGAACACGAACAAGGCCTACGCGGCCGACTGGAAGCACTTTGCGCGTTGGTGCAGGCTGAAGGGGACAGATCCCCTGCCTCCCTCGCCCGAGATGATTGGACTTTATGTGGCTGATTTGGCTGCACCAGCCGGGAAGGCCCCTGCCCTTTCGGTCTCCACGATCGAGCGTCGTCTCTCCGGGCTTGCCTGGAACTACAGGCAGCGCGGGCTCACTCTTGATCGTAAGGACCGGCACATCGCTACCGTTCTGGCCGGGATCAAACGCAAGCATGCGCGCCCGCCGGTCCAAAAGGAAGCGATCCTGCCTGAGGACATCCAGGCAATGGTGGCGACCCTTCCCTACGATCTCCGCGGGCTCCGAGACCGGGCGATCCTGCTCTTGGGCTATGCAGGTGGCCTCCGCCGTTCGGAGGTGGTCTGCCTCGATGTACACAAGGACGATACACCGGACTCCGGCGGCTGGGTCGAGGTCTTTGACGGCGGCGCCCTGCTCACCCTCAATGCCAAGACCGGCTGGCGCGAGGTTGAGGTCGGGCGTGGCTCAAGCGACCAGACCTGTCCCGTCCACGCTCTGGAGCAATGGCTACACTTTGGCAAGATCGACTATGGCCCGGTCTTCGTGCGCACCTCACGGGATGGCAAACGTGCCCTCGAGGCCCGCCTCTCCGATAAGCACGTCGCCCGGCTGATCAAGGCGACCGTTCTGAAGAGTGGCGTCAGATCTGATCTGCCAGAGGCAAAACGGCTTGCAATGTTTTCCGGCCATTCCTTACGCGCCGGACTCGCCTCGTCGGCAGAGGTTGATGAGCGCTATGTTCAAAAGCAACTTGGACATGCCTCTGCCGAGATGACCCGGCGCTATCAGCGCCGGCGCGACAGGTTCCGCGTAAACCTGACCAAAGCTGCAGGGCTGTGAAGCTCAGAAATCTTGACGTGTTGGTGAAGCGCTAAGGTGAAATTCCAGCGCTTCAGTTTCAGCTTACTGCTTCAATTGAAATCAGGAACTAAACGCGACATTGTCGCCGTGACGCGAAATCCTGCCCTGCATGTTAATCTCGCCCGATTGATATCGGCGCGGTGTTAGGCCGATCCAGGCCGCTGCCGTGCGCCCTGATGGAAAGGACGTGGTGTCTCCGATCGCAGCTACGAAGCCGAGCGCGTTCAAATGGCCGACCCCCGGGACAGTCATCAGCAGCTGACACCGCTCATCTGCCCGA